>Ga0208793_1000172_pt1 | contig 44958 bp, 55 predicted proteins | sample 17_taG_FD_184092 | JGI IMG/M metagenome (GOLD analysis project Ga0208793, IMG submission 184092) | Marine viral communities from the Subarctic Pacific Ocean - 17_ETSP_OMZ_AT15314 metaG (SPAdes) (version 2) | ecosystem: Environmental > Aquatic > Marine > Oceanic | place: Pacific Ocean | collected... | reverse complement strand
TGATGGGTATATTACACCCACAACCATACAATTTCGCCACAGCCTTGCTACCATTGGTAGTGAGGCTTTTGGTGGTATAACTAACTAATAATAATTATTATGATACACATAATTGATAACAGAAACGAAAAAGCCGACCTTGAAATGTATGAGGATGGATATGGTAACTGGTACGTTTGGAATGAAGAAACTGACAAATGTATAGCTTGTAAATATAAGTATGAAGCGAAGGATATTAAAGACTGGTCTGAACATTGGGACATCTAAATAACAAACAAGATATTATGGTAATTTGGGAGGTTCGATTCCTCCCATATCTACAACTTAATAATAATCACAAATTAATTTACACTAATAAAAAATAACATTATGAAAATTACAACTAAAAAAATCACATCTGGATGGTATAGCGTATTCAGTAATGGAGTCTATTACGGTACAATAACTAAGTTAGATTCTGAGCTACGTAAGAAAATAGAGTTTTATGGAGATGATGAAGCTGATTATGGTCAATGGGCTTCTTTTGATAGGAACGATAACTGGTTAGGTTCAACCTATACTAAGAAGTACGGATTGAAATGGTGCTTTGGAGATTACAGATAAATAACATAAACAAAGGGAGTGCATATTGTTCTCCCGTAACTAAAAACTATTAAAATGAACAAAGATGTAAGATTAACAAAAAGTCAAATGGAAAATCTAAATTGGATTTTAAACTTTTACTTATATGAGGATGGTTTGGAACATGAAGCAGATACGATTGACAAAGTAGAACGGATCAAAAAAAGACTCGGATTCGCTGAAGGCGATACTAATTAAAATAAAAGATATTATGGTATTAAGGAGGGTTCGAATCCCTCCATATCTACTTAATTTTAACATAAACTAAATAACATTATTATGACCGAATTTGAAAAATATTGGAACTTACAAACCAAAAAACTAAAGGCGAAACATGAAGCCATAAGAAATATCTTAATCAATAATAATTGCGTTGAATATGGAGACTGCATCATAGATGAGATTTGTGAGGTAGTTGGATTACCACCAACAACAATCTATTCAGAAGAAAAGGATTAAAAAAAACAAAAAAGGAATATTAATAACATAAACAAAGGGAGGGCATATTGCCCTCCTATAACTAAAAAAACAAAAAAATGGTTACTTTAAACATCGGATTAAACGACAAAGACACTAACAAACAAATAAATATTAATTTTGCTAGGGAATTAACACAATGTACCTACTCACGCTTAGAAAAAAGCGATACCGAACTAACATTAATTTGTGCAATTAAAAATGATGTTGTTACAATAGACTACATTGACAACTTACTAGAGAAACTGAATCAAGACTGCATAGCAGTCAAATTTGATGATGGTAAAGGAATATTATTTCACAATAAAAATGCTAACAAAGATTGGGGTGACTTTAACGATGAATATTTTATACCAATAACAAAAACTGGAGGAATGCCTAACAATTTTTTTAGATAATACACTTAAAAGCCTTGCTACCATTGGTAGTGAGGCTTAAGGTGGTAGAGGGAGGTGTATAATACTCTCCCATAACTAAAAACAAAAAAAGATGGTAATAATAGCGATTAATTCAAAACACCAAGCAATGGTAAACAAAGCAACTAATTGGTTGAATAAGTATGATATTGCAAATGATTTAAGAAGTCTGACATCTGACACTTCTGAATTGGAATATGATGATGATTGCCCAAGGTGGAGGAAGCACAATCGTGCTTGTGAAAAGGCTTTTGACAAGTACCTTGAATATTACGATGAGTTGCCGAAGCGAGAGCAACAAAACATAGATAAAAACTGGAAATACTAATAGCTATGCATATATATAAAACAATAGATAAAGCAATAGATGGCTTGGAAAAATCATTCAAGCCTAGTAGACATTTAATATCATCGCTATACAAAGCGATAGAGGGTATTAAGCGTAACGGAATAACAAAATTTGCAGGAGATATATATATCGTTGATAAATATAAAATTCTTAATTAATAACTAAAAAATATGATAATGATTTCAGAGAAAGAGGTAAGCGATTACCTAATTGAGAATTATGGCGAATGTCGGCATAATGCCAATAAAATGGCAAAAGGAATTAACATGGTAGCCTTCGAGAGTGGCATTGATGCTTGGGATGTCTTCCGTTTAATTATTGAGAACAAACCGATTAAGGGGAAATACACCCATTCATATGGGTTTTGTACTGCTAACGGCAGAAATTTAATAAACACTTTTAAAACTAATTATTATGGACAAAATGAAACAAATTAATCTGCTGATTGCAGAAATGTGGGATATTTTCCACAAGCATGGAGGTTATGAGTATAATGATGAAATGTTGTATCAACTTCAGGGCATGGAGGAGTCGCTTAATGATTGTCTAGGGGTTGAAGACCTTCCAAATATGCTTGATGAGGTCGAGCAAACCATGAAGTACTTCCAGTGGGTAAAGGCTATGCTTTCCTTGATGGAGACTGAACCTCCACAACTATATGGATAGTCCACAAAAGCCTTGCTACCAATGGTAGTGAGGCTTAAGGTGGTATAACTAAATAACAAAATTATAAACCTAAATAAATAACATTATGAAAACCCCAACTTGGGCAATCGCACTAGCTTTACTGCTAGTGTTTGCATATACGTTAGTAATTATAGATATTATAACATTTTTAATAAACTAAAAATAAATAAGATGAAAATTTACCGAAAATTTGTAGATGAAATTGACAAAGTTGAAGTGAGTAAAAAATACTTTTTGGAATACACCGAGAATAATGGTTATTACAAGAAAGGTGGTGCATTAGCCACTTTAAAAGCAATGGGAATTTTAAGAACACCATTTGCTATTTACACTACTAAATAACAATAGGGAGGGCATATTGCTCTCCCATAACTTAAAATAATAAAGATGAAAATTTACCGAAGTCTAAATAGTAAATGGGGGCTAATGGAATTAATCTCAAGGGTTAGAAATGAGGGCGATTTTGTTACCTACAATGTCGCAAGACCTTTGCCCGAATTACCGAATTTTAACTACAACATAACCTACAAAAGAGAAGGTGCGAAAGTGGTGCAATTAATTAACACCACACCCTTAACATCTTACTCCACGACAAAGGATGCCATCGTGGAGTTTGATGATGTTGTAAGTTCACGAATCGTTACTCTTATCAATCATAACTTAATATACTAAAGATGAAAAAAATAATTTTAACAACAGAACAAAGACAATCACTTAAAAATGGTGCAACTTTAGAAATGCACAACTCCTTTGATTGTGAAGGTGACCATTTTTTACTATGGTTCAATGATATAGGTTATTGGTGCTTACAGAAAAATGCAAAAGTAATTAAGGCAACAAAAACATTAAAGCCTATTTTACAAAAGTTAGAATTTGATGGAGTAATTCCCGAACTAACTGAAACTAACAATGCAGTAGATTGTAACAACTGTGATGGTCAGGATTTTCATTTGGATGAAATATGTTCTGATTGTGGAAGAGATAATTTTACTAAATAAAGCAGTAGTAAAAAAGATTAATAGCCTCGCTACCTTCATTGGTAGCGAGGTTTTGGTGGTAGAGGGAATCATATTGTTCCCCATAACTTAAAACAAAAATAAAGATGGAAACTATGGAAGCAATATTTTTATTTAAAAACGAGTTTGTTAAAACTGAATTAGATAAATTAGAACTTTTACAATTAGAGAAAAGTGGCTTAAAATCAATGATAGGGGTCTTGAGAAATAAAGTTTGGGTAGGATTAAAGCTAAGAGGAGAACGAGTTACATTAAGTGAGTTAAAATTTCAAGGATTAAAAAAAACAAAAAAGGAATATTAATAACATAACAAGGGAGGGTATTTTGCTCTCCCATAACTTAAAATAATTTATTATGATATATCATTACAACGACTGGATTGTGGAGGTAAATAATCACACAATTTCGTTTACAAAAGGTAACCACAAAACACGGGAGTACGATTTAATGGAATGGTCAGATTTGACTATTAAAGATAACTATATATATCTCAAAAATATAGATAGCACAAAATCCCAATTCAAGTTGGAGGAGGGAGAATTTATTGTTGGGGATTTGTTTGATAAGTATGGAGAACATATAGATACATTAGCGTGTTGGGTGTTTTCGGAAGAGTATGATGTGTTTGATTAAAAGTAATAACATCAAACTTTTTTTGTTTTGTCAAATAATAGTGGTAATTTTGTAAAAAAAATAGATATGGGTAGTTACGATAATTGGAAATTAGATTCTCCATCGGAGAATGAGGTTAGCGAATGTTGTGGGGAGGACTATGACTATGCTGAAGAGATTTGTATGGAATGTGGAGAGGAGTGTAATGTCATCTCTCGCAATGAATACATAATGAATAGATACCAATCCGAATATTAATTAAATACATTTTATGAACAGATAGCGAAGGGTTTTCAATGCACCATTTAAAACATTGACAAAAAGAAGAGATGCCGACCATCGCAATATATTTCCTTTTGGGGTGGTTGGTTTTATTAATCATTTAAAACATTGAACTAATGGAAAAAAACAATAAATTAATCGCAGAATTTATGGGGTTGCCAACAGAGGTTTTTAATAGTGGTAATTTGAACTACTACTTTAAGGAGTTTAATAGTGGGACTTGGTATGAAGAACACGAACTATCATACAACATTTCTTGGGATTGGCTGATGCCAGTAGTACAAAAGATAGAGCAAACTTTTGAGGGAGTGCCACAAGAGATGTTTAACATCAGTTTCGACATAAGCGAGGTGTATAACGCAGTAGTAGAATTTATTAACGAATACAATAAAAACAAATAGAGATGAAAAATTTAAGAAATAAATTTGTCTGCTACATAGTAGATGAAAACGATTGGGATGCAACATATGAAGAACTGACTAAAGGTAAACTCATAGACTGCGTTCAGTCTGCAAAGGATGAACTTGAAAGAATGATTGAGGAGTTTGATGAAGATAGAGAGAATTACAAAGATGGTTTGGATGAAGTAGAAGCGTTTCTAAAAACCCCAAAAGAAGAATTAAGTAAAGTAAAAGAGGGGTACAAGCCACTATATGTGAACGCACCTTTAGGTTACACAATATCAATAGAATAAAAACAAATAGAAATTATGGGAAAATTAAACTTAAAAATTTAAACTAAAAAAGAAAGGATAATAAAATGGAACATTTAGAATTTTACGCAAGGCAAAAATCAAATCCAATCTTGGTTTCGTGTTCAAAAAATATAGAGGAAGGGGTTTGGAGGAATAGCGAAAAATATTCAATTGATACAAATGACATTGAAACCATTTATGATGGAGGATTGGATTGTTGTGCTTGTGGTTGTGAAGGTACATATACCGAACCATCAGACTTGGTTGAATTTGAAAGGTTATTAAAAGTATTTGAAAGTAGTACTAAAGATTACGATGTTATCCACGCTACTTACTACGATGGTGACCTAAATAATGTATTTGAGATTGCAACTAATGGAAGATTTGGAATAAGATTATATGTTAAAAAGAAAGGAGAATAAGATGAAAGATTATATTAAGGATGTGTTAGTACAATTACATAAAGAGGTTAGTGTTGACATATATGGTCAAGTAGGTAGAAGCAATTTTACACCAAGTTTATTTGGCAATAAAAAGGATGAAGTTGAAAAGTATTGTAGAGATAATAGAGGAGTGCTTCAATATTCTACCTATGGAGCAAGGTGTGGTACTTATAAAGCATTTACCATTGAGAGTATAGATATTAGACTTGCTTGTAGTAATGCATTAAGAAGTAATAAAAATTACATTAGAAATATAAACAAACACTAAAAAAAGAAAGGAGAATAATTATGCCAAATTGGGTTTACAACAGAATTGTTTTTTCAGAAAAATTAACAACTGAACAAAAACAGAAAATAGATGTAATGAAAATGCAGAAGGGGTTGTGTAGATACTATACACCAATGCCTATTGAACTTGAAGGGGGTAGACCCCCAACACATATGGGTGGAGATAATTGGTATGACTTTGCGATACGGGAGTGGGGGACAAAGTGGGGTGATTGTGAGTTTGAGTTTGAGGATGAAATTATATCGTTTGATAGTGCGTGGTCACCCATATCTTACAAGATACTTAATCTACTCGCAAAAGACTTTCCCAACTTTACCTATGAGTTTACGGAGGAAACAGAGTGGGGTGGGGAAATAGAGTACGAGAATGGAGAGGTCATTAGGGCTTGGGATTATGATGAACCGAATTGGGAATACTACGAGGGAGGGGATGATGGTAATGAATACCAAATCACAGAACTACGGAGTAAACACCCCCTATACGATGATGATGGGGTTGGATTTTATTATGCATATTCAAGGGAATATTTAGGTGAAACTTTAGAGGAAGCAATTAAAAATTATAACTAATGGAAAAAAACAATAAATTAATCGCAGAATTTATGGGTTTAAATCCTATGGAAATGAGTACACCGTGTGGATGTTGTGGAAAAACATTAAGAGTTGGGAGCGACATTAGATACACTAAAGATTACAATCCCTATTGTAATAATGGAGAATGTAGTGATGGTATAAATACTATAAGAGAATGCACTATAGAAGAGTGTTGGTTTGATGGCGATGGAAATGCAATAGATAAAGATAGTTTAAAATACCACGAATCTTGGGATTGGTTGATGCCAGTAGTGGCAAAGATAGAAAATTATCTTGCTGATAATATGGGTAGGGTTGGGTACTTTGATGATTGTCTAAGCAGTAATGACTTGGAAGCAAGATACCAATCAGTAGTAGAATTTATTAAATTTTATAACACTAAAAAGAAAGGAGAATAATTATGTTTAATACAATGGTAAAAAAACAGAAAGAAATTGAAGACTTAAAAAGATTGAACAAAGATTTACTTAGTGCCTTGAAAGGTACTGATGTGGGTCAGCTACTTGAAGCAATTGATAAAGCACAAAAGTATATTGACACTAATTATAACTAAAGAAAAAGAAAGGAGAATAAAATGGAGAAAACAGAATTAAATAAAATAGCCGAGAAGTTACAACAATTAGAGATAATTGAGTTGAGGGATTCGGGGCTAAAGAATCGCAATGGTGGATTTGCCATTGTAGAGATGTATGATTATGATGATGAAAACCTGTATGTTGAGATACACACAGGTATTCAAACGGGTAGTGATGATGATTATACAAGGATAAAGAATGGTAAAATATGTAGATATAATTAAAAATAATAAAATGAAAAAAGTAATTGATTTCTATAATGAAACTACGGCAGAAGAAAAATGTTATCTGCTGATGCTAATGTCTAAGGATATTATAGTGCCTATTGAGAAAGAGGATGGCGTACATATAATGGACTTAGATGATGAAATGCCTGTCAGTATGAATGGTACTGCATTTCAGATTAACACAGAAGATTTATGTGTAAAAGAAAAATTGAGATTTAATAATAACTAAACACTAAAAAACTGAAAGATGAGTCTGATAAAAACAAGAGATAATTTTATTTGGTTAGATGTAACCGATAAATGTATTACCAAAGATGCCATAGATAATCTGCTCATCGTACACACCATTTATGTGGTGTATGATGATGGGAGCGAGTCTATGCTATATACCAATCAAGATGTGACCAATATGATTAACGAAGGTTATAGAATAGGTGTGGAGGTAGGGTTTCTACCCCCAAAAGAATGGTGGTACAAATACGCAGAAAAGAAATTAATAAGAGGGTATTGGTATGCTAAAATAGATGACATAAAATTTGTTTAAGTCATACTTTTGTCATACCTTTGTGTAAAATTTAACTAAAATAAATATATGAGTTGTATTTTAATAAAATCCGATGGGACTATGGTAGATTATCACCAACCAATTGGTCTTACTGCCAAGCAAGAGGCAGTAGGTGGATATATAGAGATGGTAATTGCTGACAATGGAGATGTATTATATGTAAATGAGGAAGGGTTATTAATGGACTTACCTTACAACCCAAGAGCATCTGCAATTGCCAACCGACATATTGTTGGGGATGTGTTATATTACGATAGAGAATCATTTATAAAAGAAGAAGAAGATGAAGAAAGAGATATTTAATCATTACGCAACAAAGGTTGCAGATTTGTTTGATGTGAGTGAAGATGATTTATTCGCACCAAAAAGGACTATGGCGATATCAGATGCACGAAGTCTACTATACTACCTCTGCTATATAAGACCGATGAATGTTAGTTATATTAAAAAATATATGGAGGACAGAGGGTTTAAAGTATTACATACATCTATACTCTATGGCATTAATAATGTGAAGAAGAAGATGAGAGAAGATAGTGACTATATTAATATCATAGAAAATATTTCGCAATGGGAAATTTACTCGTAGATATATATCAACAAGCAAGGGCAGATAATTACTCAATCAATTTAGATGATGCCCATTGTACATCATCCATAAGTTATGGGTTTAAAATTGTAAAGGCGATAGAGAGTGAGGAGATAGTAATCTTTAATATGACTCTTGGGGGTGACCACTATCAAGTAATTGATAGTCACGAGCACGATATCTTTTTAAAAAAAGGTTGGAAATTAGGTTGCTATACTTTATATTTGCGAAATTGTTTACGCAAACTAAAAGAGTTGGAAAGAAAAATCGCAGATACAATCGCAGATAAGACCAAACTAAAATTCCTAAAGGTCTTGAAAGAAGAAAGGAAAAATATTTTACATAATTATAATAAAATTAAAATTAAATTAAATGACAACAAAAAAATCAGTATTTGAAACATTGAGCAACATCAATGTCAACAACAAAGTTGAAAAAAAGAATGGCTTAACTTACTTGTCTTGGGCTTGGGCTTGGGCAGTAGTAAAGCAAAACTATCCGAAAGCGACATACCAAGTCTACGAAAATGGAGATGGTCTGAACTTTCATCACGATGGCAATACGGCTTGGGTAAAAACGGGTGTAACGATTGAGGATATTGAGCATATAGAATATCTACCCGTTATGAACTATCGTAACAAGAGTATTACATTGGAAGAACTTACATCATTTGATGTTAATTCCTCCATACAAAGAAGTCTTACTAAAGCGATGGCTCGTCACGGGCTTGGGCTTTATATCTACGCAGGTGAGGACTTACCAAAGCAAGATGAGAAGAAGGATGTAAAGAAGAAAATCACAATGATTGACTTGGAGGTAGGCGATGGTAATTGGGAGAAGGTGATGAGGTATGTTGGTGCTAACAAATCATTAGGACTACCAAAGATTGTTGAGAATCTTCAAAAGAAATACAATGTCAAGGCATCAGTCAAAAAAGAAATGGCTAAAGCGATAAAGTAATGTCAAAGGAAATTCTCACACAACTAAAAGATGATGACCAATATTATCACGGCATCGGTAAGAACTATTTAAGCAATAGCGATATATCTGCATTGCTTGGAAATCCTAAAGAGTTTAGATTAAACAGAGATGACAATGTAAACTTTGCAAAGGGAAGACTATTTCACCATATGCTAATTGAACTTAACAAGGTAGATGGGTGGACTACAATAGATGTTTCATCTCGCAACACTAAAGCATATAAAGAAGCATTAATAGAAATGGATGTACCATTTTTACTATTGAAGAAGGAGTATGATGAGGTGGAGGCATTAGCACAAACGATGAAATCTAATATACATCTATTTGAGAATATATACGCAGATGATTGTAGATATGAAGTACCAAATCTTGGAGAGATACAAGGATGTATATGGAAGGGGAAGGCTGACATTGAAAGAGATGATATTCTGATTGATTTAAAGACCACAGCAGATATAAAAAAGTTTCAATGGTCAGCCCGTTCATATAATTACGATAGCCAAGCATATATTTATCAGCAATTGTTTGGTAAACCATTAGTGTTCTATGTCATTGACAAAACAACATCTCAATTAGGTGTTTTTGAGCCATCAGAGGACTTTATTAGCAGAGGACAACATAAGGTGTCAGAAGCGATTAAAGTCTATGAGAGATTCTTTAAGGAGGACTCCGTAGAATCAATAGATGATTATTATACACACGATATATTATTATAACATATTTTTTAACTTTAAATTTTTATACTATGTCACAAGACAAAATTTTTGCCGATGGGTTTTCTTTTAAACGAAGAGAGAATGCCCCCGAATTTGTAATTGGTTGTATGTCCGTTAAGGTAGATACGGCTATAGAATTTTTAAAATCCAATCAGAAGAATGGTTGGTGTAACTTGGATGTAAAGATTGCAAGGAGTGGTAATATGTATGTGGAGTTAGATACATTTGTACCTAATGCCACAAAGCAAACACCACCACCGAAGAAAGAGGTAGCATCCGAGCAGACTACTGAAGAACTACCATTTTAGTATTCTTTATAGGGAGGAGGGTAATTCCTCTTCCCTTTTTTTTATGTCGGAAATGTCAAAAAAAAATGAGCCTATCTATATATATATATTCTCTTCTATTATATTTTTTTTATTCTCTATGATAGAGAAAAAAACGACAGAAACGACAACATATTATAATTCAGTATTTTAACTTGGAGTAAATCAACATAAAAACGACATCAAATGACATCAAACATCACTATATTTAAAAACATACGGGAAACCGAAACTCCATTCTTTAGAGATATGGTTTCTATTCTCCATAGAATAAAGGAAGGAGCAACAAAAGGCTTGGTTAAATCTATACGATTAGAGAAGGACAAGACCAAGCGAAATGAATTAAAGAAAGAACTACCTGCGATTTGTTTTAGTGGAACTTTTAACAAAAGGGCAGACATATCCATCATTGAGCATTCGGGTTTTATATGCTTGGACTTTGATGGTTATCCTAAACAAAAAGATTTGTATGAGGATAAGGAGAAGTTTACCAAAGACAAGTTTGTGTATTCAGCATTCATCTCACCAAGTGGGAATGGTCTAAAGGTATTGGTTAAGATTCCACCAGATACGGATAACCACACCAACTATTTCAATGCTTTAGAGAAGCATTTTAATTCACAATACTTTGACAAGACATCAAAGAACATATCAAGGGTATGTTATGAATCATATGACCCGTTGATATATATAAATGAGAACTCATCCCTATGGGATACCATAGCAGAGGTTGAGTATAAAGAAAAGAGTGTAGCAGATACACCAACAATACCCATCACGGATGAGAATAAGATTGTAGATATATTGGTTAAGTGGTGGACAAAGAAGTTTCCTATGATTGAGGGACAAAGAAATCAGAATGTATATGTATTAGCAATGGCATTCAATGACTATGGAGTCAATGAATCGTTAGCAGGTTATGTGCTTAATCAATTTGTTACCGATGACTTTTCTCATACAGAGATTCAAAGAACTATAGATTCAGCATACGCTAATAGACATAACTTTGGTACAAAGTATTATGAGGATGACAATGCCATTAATAATATTAAGCAGAAGTTAAGAAGGGGTGTCGCAAAAAAAGATATTCGCAGTCAATTGGAGAGTACAGAGTTGGATGGCGAAGTAATAGATGCCGTACTAAATAGAGTTGAGGAGGAGGATAGTAAATTTATATTTTGGTCAAAGTCGGATAAGGGTGTGATTAAAATAATTCATATAGAGTTTAAAAGATTTTTAGAGGAGAATGGTTTTTATAAATATTGTCCCGAAGGTAGTAAGAATTATGTGTTTGTTAAGGTAACCAATAACCTAATAGACCACACATCAGAAAAGGAAATAAAAGACTTTGTCCTTGACCATCTGATAGAATTGGATGACTTGAGTGTATACAATTATTTTGCAGACCAAACAAGGTTGTTCAGAGAGGAGTTTCTTACCCTACTCTCTACAATAGATATATACTTTATTGAAGACAATAAAAATACTGCGTACCTATACTATAGAAATTGTGCCGTAAAGATTGATAAGGATAAGGTTGAGCCTATAGACTATTTAGACTTGGGTGGGTATGTGTGGAAAGACCACATCATAGATAGGAGTTTTGAAATATGCAAGGTGGGTAAGTGTACATACAAGACATTCATTAGCAATATATGTGCAAAGGATAGCAGTAGAACGCAGACTATGGAATCCACAATAGGATACTTGTTGCATCAGCATAAGAATCTCTCTTACTGCCCTGCCGTTATTCTTAATGATGAGGTTATATCTGACAATCCCGAAGGGGGAACGGGTAAGGGTATCTTTATGAACGCAATATCTCAAATGAAAAAGGTGGTGACCATTGATGGTAAGTCATTTACTTTTGAGAGGGCATTTGCCTATCAGTTAGTGTCAGCAGATACACAGATACTTGTATTTGATGATGTTAAAAAGCATTTTGACTTTGAAAGATTATTCTCGGTCGTAACTGAGGGGTTAACATTAGAGAAGAAAAATAAGGATGCGATAAAGATACCATTCAGTAAGTCCCCAAAGATTGCAATCACTACCAACTATGCCATAAAGGGAACGGGTAATTCATTTGCGAGAAGAAAGTGGGAGGTTGAACTGCATCAGCATTACAATAAGAGTTTTACTCCATTAGATGAGTTTGGAAAATTATTTTTTGGGGAGTGGGATGACAACGAGTGGTGTCAGTTTGATAACTATATGATAAGTAACCTGCAATACTTTCTGAAGAACGGGTTGGTTCAGTCAGAGTTTCTTAACCTAAAGATACGACAACTTTCAGCAGAAACATCTCACGATTTTATTGAGTGGTGTGGGCTAATAGAGGGTAACGCTCCCAATCTACTACTTGAGGTGGGTGGTAAGAAGAATAAGCAAGGGTTGTATTATGAGTTTATAGAGGAGTATCCCGATTATTCTCCCAAAGCCAAGATGACCATTAGTAGAAATAAATTCTATAAATGGTTGGTTGCATACTCAATATACAAGTATGAGTGTCCTCCTGATGAGGGTAGAGATGTTGATGGGAGGTGGATTAGGTTCAGAAACAAGCACGAGTTGGAGGTTCAAGCAAAAATAATATGAGAACTGAAGATGAACTATACAACTATATAAAGGGTAAATATATACCCGACCTGCGTAAGTGTGAGGATACCTATTCCTCATACGACTGCTATTCAAAACGCTATAGGGTAGATATTGAACTAAAGTGTAGGAGGACTCACTACGATGACTTAATAATTGAGAAGATGAAATACAATGCGTTGATGTATAGAGCAAAGGTAAGTGGAGGTCAGCCCTTATATATTAACTCCACACCACAAGGTGTCTATGCTTTTAATTTAAATGACATAGACATTGAGTGGAGTGATAGGTCGCTACCAAAACAGACAGACTTTAAGGATAATAATTTTATAAATAAAAGAGTAGGATATTTAAACATTTCTAAATCAAAAAAAATATGAAGTACACAATTAAAAAGGGGAGGCACTATGCCGACTTTACAATCAACAGACTATTTCCATTCAGTAGTAGGAGTAAAAAAGGTAGTATAAAGTTTTCTAAAGAGTGTCTTAAAGAGGGAAACATAAGTGGATGGAATAAACTCACGGGCATAGCAAGTAGTCAGATACACGAAAATTCGGGCAGACTTGTTTGGAGGTCGCAGAATGGAACAATAATGATAGCAGGTTATGTCTACGATAGAGGTATACGCAAAGAGATGTTGATGACTAATGTGCAAGTGGATAGGTGGTATTCATACGAGGTATCATTTTCCAATGGTAATTGGACATTTAGTTTTAATGGTAAAGAAATATTTATGTATGGATATTTGCCAAGCAGGATACTAAACTTTAAATGCTATCCGTACTTTGGAGGGCAGAGTGTAGCACCACAAACAATGAACATATGGATTTCAGGGGATACCAAAAAGAAATAATAAATAAAGCCACACCTATACTTACTGATACGGGATTTATATATCTCTCTATGGAAGTAAGAACGGGCAAGACCTTAACAAGTTTCGGAATTGCATCAGAGATGGGCTATAAAAATGTTTTATTTCTCACAAAGAAAAAAGCAATGCAGTCTATCAGCGATGACTACGACAAGTTGTGTCCACACCCGTTTGTATTGTTCGTTATTAACTACGAGTCAATGCACAAGTTACCCGAAGTAAGATGGGATTTCATAATAGTGGATGAGGCACATAGTTTGGGGGCATTCCCCAAGCCAAATAAAAGAGCCAAACAAGTTAAGGGTTTAATAAAGAAAAACAATAGTGATGTTTGTTTGTTGTCGGGAACACCTACACCTGAATCGTACAGTCAAATGTACCATCAGGTGTATGGTATTCCAAACAATCCCTTTAAAGCATATAAGAGTTTCTATAAGTTTGCAAAGGATTACATAGATATCAAGCAGAGAAAAATAAATTCGCTTTATATCAACGACTACTCAAGGGGTATGTTATCTATCCTTGATGAGATGAAGCCCAACACTATTAGTTATACACAAAAAGAGGCAGGTTTTGTGGTAGATACACGAGAACATATTCTTAATGTGGATATGTTGGAATCTACCTACCAACTTGCTAAAAGACTCAAGAAGGATAGGGTTGTGGAGGGTAACGAGGAGGTTATATTAGGAGATACACCCGTTAAACTAATGATGAAACTACACCAAGTATATAGTGGCACTATTAAATTTGAGAGTGGGGCATCTATGGTTTTAGACCCCACGAAAGCAGAATATATAAAAGAGTATTTCAATGGTAAAAAGATTGGAATATTCTACAAGTTTAAAGAAGAACTTAATGCGTTAAAGGATGTATTTAAGGACTCAATTACTCAAGACCTTGTTGAATTTGCAGATACCGATAAGAATATTGCACTACAAATTGTTAGTGGGAGGGAAGGAATATCCCTCCGACAAGCAGATGCTTTGGTGTATTATAACATTGATTTCTCTGCCACAAGTTATTGGCAGTCAAGGGATAGGATGACTACAAAAGATAGATTGGAGAGTGATGTCTATTGGATATTTTCTAAAGGAGGAATAGAGGCAGAGATATACAAGGCCGTAACCAAAAAAAAAGACTATACTATCAGGCATTTTAAAAGAGATTTGTTAACTTTGTAAACTAAACTATTAAATGACAGAGCAACAAATACAGAAGAAAAGAATTGAAGAACTTGAGTCGCAGGGATACTATGTTATTAAACTAATCAAGACCAATAAGAATGGTATCCCCGACTTAATTGCTATACCTCCTAACACAGATGTGTTATTTAGTGAGGTAAAGAAACCAAGTGGTAAACTATCTGCATTACAAAAATATAGATTAAAAGAATTAGAAAAATATGGATATAGAACTGAGGTTTATAGGGGGTGATGAGTCATATGAGATTGATGAGTGGATGGTTGAAGAACTCGCAGAGCTTACATCTCCTCAAAGGATAGATATCCTACATCAAATTGAGGAGTATTGTGATGACCTACCCGAAAAGGATGGGTGGACTCAATATGTAGCAGGGGTAATTAGGGAAGAGCCAACGCTATACTTTAAGTTAGAATATTTAAAACAAAACTCAGAACATCCTATCTTTTTATCCGTAACATTAATAGATGCAGACGAATTTTTAGATTATATTAATTTACATCAAACACTAAAACAATGGAAGAAATAATTTACAATCACGAAGCAGAGGTAAAGCACCTTAAATCAATAGTAGAAAAAATCTTTGGTATAGGCAACCTATACAAGAAGGTACGAATGAGGGAATACACAGAGGCAAGAGCCGTATTCTGTAAGATACTCCATAAAGAAAGAGGGTATGGAGGGAGCAGATTGGGTAAGATAATGATGAAGAATCACGCAACTATTCTTCACTACCTCAAGACTATTGATGACAATATGAGGTATGATAAGGAGTTAACTGCCAAATACGATAGGGTTTATTCCGTTTGGAAGGACAACTATGACCCCATTGCTGTGGAAACTAATTCGGATTTAAAGAGGGCTATCTATGTGTTAAGGGCAGAAAAGAAAGAACTCCTATATCTTTTAGAAGAACTCAAGGCAGAACTTACATCTGTCGTAAAATATAAAAATGTACTTGACCTATTAGAAGGCAAAGGGACTGTGGTGGACAAGTATAAATATGAATCATTATTAAATAATTATTTACAAACTAACGAAAATGGCTGAGATATTATCACACACAATTTTTAATGGAGTAAAGGGTAAGGATGTTCCCTATAAACACATAGTAAATTCTCAAGAAGAGATAGAATTACACCGAGAGAAACTACTTACAAAATATCTAAATAAAAAAAGAAAGCCTCATCATATACCACACGATGATGAGATGCCTTTAAAGATTTTTTTTAGGATTAGATATGCTCCAAATGAAAAAAAATTTCTTGGCTAAACGAAGTCTCTTTAAAGAGACTTTTCTCTAACATAAACATTATGATAAGCCCTATTGATAGACAGAGAATACAGTACATAAATAACCTTATGGATAACCTCCATAACAAATTAAATGATTTGTATGAGAGTCTTGTGGATAGGGAATTTAATGACATTGAATCTACATCAGCCGAAATTATTGAGGAGTTAAATTTATTAATTGAATCTATAAAAGATGAACTATAAAGATTTCCGACCAAGACTTAAAGGTAACAAAAAGTTAGCATACGATAATTTAGTTAAGAAAGAACGCAGGATACTTGTGGTGGGTGACCTGCATTCTCCGTTTTGTTTAGATGGATACTTTGATTTCTGTAAAGAAATCTATGCCATCTACAACTGTAACCAAGTTGTATTTATTGGAGATGTGATTGATAATCACTACAGTTCTTTTCATACCACAGACCCCGATGGATTAGGTGGTGGAGATGAGTTAGACTTAGCACTTGAGTCTATAAAAAAGTGGGCTATAGAATTTCCTATCGCAGATGTGTGTACGGGAAACCACGATAGAATAATAATGAGGAAGGCATTTGATAGTCAAATCCCTCAGCGATGGATAAGAGATTACAACGATGTGCTTGGAACTCCACAATGGAATTGGGGGGAAAGGTTTGTTTACGACAATGTACAATTCATACACGGAGAAGGAGGTACTGCCAGAACTAAAGCAAAGAATGATATGATGTCATCAGTACAAGGTCATATACACACCCAAGCGTATGTAGAGTGGATGGTTGGTAGGAACTTTAGAATCTTTGGAATGCAGGTGGGGTGCGGGATTGATACAACAAGTTACGCATCTGCCTATGCAAAAAACTTTAAGAAACAAGCGATAGGCTGTGGTGTAGTTATAGGTGGTCATACGGCAATTAATTGTCTAATGGAGCTTTGATGTATAATAAAGAAAAAAATAACGAAAGAAAACTAATTGCTATCAATAAGTTTCTTGCATTAAAACCCGACTTCTCCTTTGTAAAACTTGGAGTTAATCAGATAGACTTTAAGATTATAAATAAAGACAAGCATCCTGTGTCCTATGTAGATGTGATGTTCCGAGATAAATCATTGGCTACCGCATACCCTTTACCCGTTTCGGCTACAGTATTAATTAAACTGTGTAAACCACGATTAAATCCAATCATAATTTGGGCTTGTTACGATGGAATTATATACGGGGAGGTAAAAAAGATAGTGGGAGAATTTAAGTGGGGAGGCAGGTCATCTCGTATCGGCTCTTTAAATGATGGCGAGTGTATGACATACTTCCCCAAACAAAATTCATTAAAATTTATTAGATATTAAAACCCTTTTTCTCCGAACCCTTCTTTTCCGAACCCTTCTTTTCCGAACCCTTCTTTTCCGAACCCTTCTTTTCCGAACCCGTACTCCCCTTTTTCATTTGTTGTAGTTTTGCTTTTCTTTTTTGGGCGATAATAATAACTAACCCCTAACATTTCATACATTGCTTTTTCATCAAACCCATCTGTAAATGTAGATGCTAACCCCGTTATAGGGTCAAACTGAACTCCAAGCCCCACTTCTGCAAGTAATTGTGCCGCAGATAATATTGGGTCTTTGTCATCATATTTTACTGCGTTTGCGTAGTGACTATAAAGCGACTCAAGCACATCTACCATACCTTTAACTTTTTTTCTTTCTCCTGTTAAATCATTTATAGCCATCTCTGCTGTTGCCCCGATAAGAGGTATCTTGTATAGTAGGTTTAATCCAAACATTGCCTGTTTTATTCTTGCAATTGCTGCCCTTCTATCTTCAGGGTCATCACTTGTTAGTTTAAATATATTAGCCATTGAGGTAAACATTACATTGGCTACGGCAAGGTTAAGGTAAACTTTTCTAATGTCTTTTAACTTGGGTAGGTTGGATACCTTCGGGTCGTTAACAAATTCCTGAGTCTGTCTAAGCAGGTTTGTCCCTCCTTGCATAACTTCATTCATTTGCAGTAATAATGTACTACCAAACATTAAGAATCCTCTTGTCAATACATTTGGATTCATTTGCAATGGAACTTTCTCTGCTGCCCTACGACTTTGCTGAGTAGCGTTATAATCGTTAAACTCTTTTAATGCTTGAGCTTTCGGCATTCCGTTTTTGATATTTCTTCTGTAGTTAATCATATATCCCATCACACCCATTATATCTCCTATAACCGTAGGAGAAGCAGCCACTTTTTTCCCTCTTCTTCCAAGTTTGTGATACCATACTTGACTTGTATCTGACCCCCTAAATGTTGGTTGTCCTGACTCAAGTCCTACCAAATCACCTTCTACTCCCTGCTTTACACGGTTTCTTAATGTTGCAGACATTCCAATTGCCTCAGTCAATGGTCTGTTGTTTAATCCAAATTTATTTCCCGTTAGTTTTTCAAGCCCAATCGTTGCCATTTCAGCAGTAAGGTTGGCCGCCAAAACTGAGCCGTCAAACATAAACATAACGAAATCTAAGCCGGGTGTTCTTTTACCACCTTTTCTATAGCTGTAATCAGCTAATGCGTTTATAAATGATGTGGCCTGTTTAGGTATCTGCATAAGCTTCAACGCAAGAGCAAATGATGTAAATCTATTTTGCAGCCACGATACCCATTTTGCTCCCATTCTATTTGCTTTTCCTGCTTCAGGATTAATAGCATAATTAACCGCTTGTCTCATTACTTTATCCACCGATAGAGCATTAAATAAAGCCTTTACATAAGGATTAGAAAATATACCATCTAATATTTTAGTGGGGATGGCATATGCTTTATATCTCTCTGCGGTCTTTACATATGTCTCAAGCACATTTGTAAATGCAGGAGTTAACGATATATCACTTGTGGTATCATCACGACTGTATAACAATGGTGCTGTCTCAGCAGTAAAGACTCCACTAAAATCTCCTGATAGTAATCCTCCAATATCTTTATTTGTGTCTAATGTAGCTGTTGGGAAATAATTTTCTACATAATTAAGATTTACATCATTGGCCTCTACATACACATCATTTATCTCATTATAATATTCGTTGCTTAAAAAGTCTACTACTTTATCAGCAAATTCTGTTAACTTTATATCTTTATTTAGATGGGATTCTATTTTTTCCATCACTTCAGGTGTAAATCCTTGATTAATTAACTTCTTCTTTTGTACATTATTTTTATTCAATGCATATACCCTAAGTAATTGGTCTGTATTCATAGTGATAGTAGTAACAGGGCCTCGTTTACCTTTCTTCTTAGCCCTTACCTCTACCTGCATTTCCTTACCCTTGTATATTATCTCTCTGACTTGCCTCATCCCCTTAGTAACACCTTTAACAGTATTAGCTATATCATCAAGTGTATCTTGAGTCCTAAAGTAGTTAGTTAAATTTACTTCATCCGCTATGTTAAGCCTGTCATAAATATTTTCTCTAAAAAAATTACCTGTCTTATCTAATTTATTAGTTAAAGTGCCTAAGTGTTTTAGATTATTTTTTAGTTCCCTAACACCTTCCGCTACTGTGGAGTATTTATAGTGCTTTAAAAACTCAACAACCCAAGTTATTATTTTTCCATCTTGCAGGTGCTTTCTAATCTGTACCCTTTTAGCATTTATTTCGTCTGAGTTTAGAGGATTACCATCTGCATCTGTTACAAATTTGTAAGACTTTGAAATCATATCTTCAGCCTCTTTATTAATAGCCTCTACCTGTTTTGCACGAGCAATTCTTTTCTTAGCATAATTTAGGATTGCTTCTCTTCTAAGTTTTACAATATTATTATATAACTCTTGAGTTTGCTCAAGATTCATAGTCCCTATTCCTCCAAACATATCAAAAGCAAGTGCTAAATTAACTAACCTTACTTCTTGACGACTAAGCTTTTCACCTGCAAGTTTTTTTGTAATTAAATTACTTACTTCACCTTCTTTACTTGCTAACTCATCTACAATGTCAGCTAATGCTGTTGAATTTTCATTATTTATTAATGCCAATATGTTTTGTGCCTCCTTAAAAAATACCTGTGCATCTGCTGTTATACCCTTAGTCCTTACTCTGCCGCTTGGTGTTTTCTTTTTTTGTGCGTTCTGTTTTACAATTGCAGCTATTTTCTTAACAAGTCTTTTCTTCTCTTTCTTTCTTTGTGTGTTCACTAATTTTTCAACAGCCTCCACATCAGCTAAAATAGTGTTATCAGTAGATTTAGCTACCTTATGAACTAATCTATTTATTTGAGCAGCACTATATATATTACTTTTTGGCAAGGCCTTACGAATTATATTTCTTAATTGTATCTTAGCTACTTGCAATGTTATTGCACCTTTCTGTCTGTCTTTTAACCTCTGTTTAAGAGCAGCTATTTCCCTACCCACAGTTGCGTTAGCACGAGTACCGATTGACTTGTCAAGTGCAGTTATAAGCTCCATCTGTGTAGCCTCAGACTGTTCCATAAATGATTCATCCTGCTTGAGTAATCGCATAGCCTCTGCTCTAATCTCACCCATAGTCTTAGGTGGTATTTCTACCACCTCTGTTATTCTACTTGTTGTATTCCAACGAGCAAGTATCTCATCAGTAGTCATCCCCTGTGTTTCCAAAGGTTTCAGTTCTCTTATTCTATCTGCCCTTTCTTGTTTTTGTTCCTGAGTTTCTTGCACGGCTCTTCTCACCCTCTTAGCCTTAGCAAATTTCTTCAAGTCTTTTTGTATCCTCTTGAACATTGCTAAACCCTGCTCCATTCCTCCCCTCATATCACCAAACTCGGACGGAACTATCCCGTCTTCAAACAATGAAATCCTTACTTCCATTGCACTATTAATGTCGGAGGCGGAAAACCCTCTTTTCTTTAGTAATTCACGAATAGTTTTTTCCGGAAAGTTATTTTCTCTCCCTATGGAAATTATTTTATGTATATTAGTTTCTTCTATTGGCATTCCTGTCATTAGCTGAAAATTTTCCTCTAAAGATTGAGTCTGTAAATCCGCAAAGACCTCTTCTCCTGATAGTAAATCTACCACTATACCTGTAAGAAATTCATCTATTGTAACATCTTCCAATTGCTCTGCTGTATATTTAGATATACCTACCAACTTCTTCACAAACTTATATAGTTCACTAAGCCACTCTTTGAAATTTCTTTTACCCGCAGCCGTTACAAAAGATTCTCCTTTATCCCCTATAGCCGTTGCTAACGCTTCTTCCAATATATAGTTCTCAATTTCCTTTTTAGTTCTTCCATCTTTCTTCAGTTGATTTATAATCTTCTTGTATTCTTTCCCATTCCTTATCATATCCACATAGGTAGATTCTGACTCAATAAGTTGAAGACCTTTTTTGTATAGTTTTGGATTTACTGTCTTTGCTATATTAATCCATATGTGACCAAACTCGTGGATAGGAGTATTAGCGTTTTGAATTTTGGGATTTAGATAAAGTTTGCCTTGATATATAGCACCATATATTTGATGGCTATCACTTGAAAGTACCTTTGTTCCTAAATCATAAACTAATTTATCAAATTCTGGTTCACTTCTAACTACTTCTATAGATGGAAATGCTCTCTGTAGTAGTGATATAAAGTTATTATATTGTCCTTGCGGCTTTATAGCCTTAGCTGTTAGGCTCTTTTGTCTTTCTTTACCCTTTGCTTGGAGTTGTTTTCTAATGTCTTTTGTATCTTCATTAAACGTAACATTAGTTCCATCAGCAAGTTTTATTTGATTGGAGAACTCATTGAATACGTGAATGTGAGATGTTGATGGAGAGAGTCCCATTCCTCTAAAACGCTGAGAAACATCTTTAAGTATTATACCATCATACCCCAAGTTCTTAAACATATCTGCAACTATCTGAGAAGATGTTAGTTTCGCTTCTTCATTTTGTGAATATTCTACACCTTTCCTTACTTGTTTTTCTAATTGATTAAAATTAACTTCATCCTCATAAGCCAAGTCCTCTAAAATTTCTAATGCACTAAGACTTTCTCCATAGTCGTAAGTGTTTTCATTTATAGCCTCTTGTAATGCTTCTATAAGAGGATTCTCTACACCTTCAATTTCTATTGCTCTATATTTAACTTCATATGAATAATCTTCTTTAGCTTCCTCTATAGTCACCTCATTTTCTTCAGCTATTTCTTGTGCTGCTTCTTGAATAGAATCTTCGTATAGATTTTCGGGTATAACTTCAACATAGTTCATTCCCTTTCCTATAACAACAGGGTTGTTTAGTTTTACATATACGTCTAATACCTTTTCGTTTGTACCTATAAGTTCTTTTTCTGCTATCAGTTTTGCTATAAGTGGTTTTTCAAGGGTTTTAATTTCTTGAAGTGATACATTATATTCTTCTGCAATATCTTGCATTGAAAGTTCTTCGGTTTCAATGTAGTCCTCTATTTGCTCGGCCATTGACTCTACTCTGCTTGTTATGTCTGAACCATCCGCTTGGTAGTTGCTATTTGCGTCTTGAAAATCAGAGGTAAAGTAATTTATTTTTCCTAAATGACCCTCCACATTTCCTTTTACATTAGCATCAAACTCATAAAAATCATTCGTTGTTCCGTGATATGCATTAAGAAGTACAGGCTCTCCTGTTTTTACTTTCTGAATATCGTCTTCGTAATATTCTTTATTTTTACCCTTGAATCTTTCAAAGTTTTGCGGCCCGTTTTTACCTTCAAAGTTTTGCTTACGGGGAGTGGGCTGCTTACGAGACTGAGGTGCGTCTTTCTTTTTAGTATCTCGTCTTTCAGCTCCTTCTTTAACAGCTTTTGCTGCTGCGTCATTATTATACTGACCCTCTACTACTGATATATTACGAACTGCATAATCAAGATTGTACTTTCCATCTTTTGCTTTTTGAACCAATACTTTACTTCCTGCTTCTCTGTTTTTTGGTAAATGTAAAATAGGGTTACTTCCATCTTTTAAAGATATGTGAAATGGATAACTTGGATGACTACCTTCGTTTACTTCAACCTCACTATTTATTTCTATAACTGCATATACATCACCGACACTTAATCCTTTAGTTAATTTTTCAGAAGCTATATTAGAAACTAAATCTGCAAATGACTGTTGTAAATTAGTATTTCCTACACCTACTTTCTTATTAACATCCCCACCTAAAAACTTAGCAATCTCCTTTTGCTTGTTTTTATCTATGTTGTTGGCAATCTCTGCTAACATACCCTTTACTATATTTCCTCTTGTCTCAAAGGTAGATGTGGTAGCGTCAGTAAAGAATTTATTTATATCAGATTTTAAATCCTTAGCGGAGTTTCTCAAGCTAATCTCCTTATCTGTTACAGGAATATATGTTTCCTTTTTCTTCTTTGCGTCTTGTTTAGCCTTTTTAATTACTTTAGCTCTTTCTATTTTTATAGATTTTATTGCTGCTCTTCTAAATAATGAAGGCCTAATTAATTTTTCATCCAACATAGTATTTAATACAGCAAGTGTGGAGTTCACACCTGCCGGACTGCTTACTAATTTAGAATCAGTTCCTTTAGTAAGTGTTAAAAATGCTCTGCCATTATTTTCTTTTAACTGTTTGTTCAATGCATTTTTAATTATCATTGCTGTTCTCAAATCCCCCGATGCCCACACATCGCCAAACTTAGTTACAAAAAACACTCCGCCCTCTCCTTCAAATATTACTTCCCCCTTATATTTTATTTGACCTGCTAACATATCATCAGGAGATGTTATAGTGGTAAAGAAACCTTTTAAGGAACTTACATCTTCAGGTTCAATTATTCTTCCATCTTTTACATAAGTATTTATATTGTCTTGCTCAGTAAAAGAAATATCAAAATTTCCAATCTGTTTTCTCCTTAGTGTTTCTGCGGGATTTTCTAAGAACTTTCCTTCTTCTTCAATATCCAACAACTTAACATTCTGTTCTGTTATTTCCTCACCTGTTCTTAATTTACCTGAAATAGTATTGATAAGGTCAACAACCTCTTGGTCGCTCCCCCAACCTTTAGGTAATGGCATACCAAGTTTCTTGGCAAGGTTTATAAAGTAGTTCTTTATAACACTCTTTACATCGCTATCAAGTTTTGTATACCCAAACTCTTCAGAAGAAAGCAATCCAATTAACTCAGCAATCTGCTCTTCGGTTTGGAGATTGGGAGAGTTCTTATATAATGCAGCGTGTTGTTCTATAGCTATCCTAAGTTTATTATTTTTAGGTAATCTTTTCTGAACCACACGAACCATATCGTCAGATATTTTTTTAGCAAGGTTATCGTCATTCTTTACTGCATTAAGTAAGATAGCGTGAAAGGCCTCGTGAGCTACTGTAGTGTTAATCGCATTATCTAAGTTTATATGTATGGTCTTACCATCAAACATTCCACCTTCACCTACACCTGCATTTTTTACTTTCAAGTAATCACTCTCATTTTTATATACCTTAATGTCTACATCAGGCAAAATCTTAGCAATTGCTTTCTCTATTTTTTTAACTGCATTAAGGACTGTTTTATTATCTGATTCAAAAGCGGGTTTAATATCTTCAATAAGACTGATGTCTTTTATTATCATCTGTTCTTGTATAGCACCCTGCTCTCCTTTAATCTTACCATCAATTGTTATTAGCTTAACAACCTGTGCGTCTGAGTTATTGATGGCATCTACTTCTGCCTGACGAAATTCAGCAAAATTCATCTTACCCCTTTCAATTTCAATAACTTCAACGGTAGTTCCGCTTGGTAGAATAGTTTCTGCCACACCTTCTTCTCTACCATATTCCGCAGCAACATCCTCATAAACAGTCGCAAATACTCCTTCTACACCCTTGTGTGCATTTACTCTTTGACCTGCCAAATCTTTTTTACCACCTATACCCTTAAATAGTTTGACTGCTTTTTTTAGAACAGTAGAGCCTTTTTTTATTTCTTCCACCTCCTGCATCCCTTCATTGTAAGACTCGCCTAAAACAGATATCATTAATCTATCAGCTTCCTTATTAAGTGCTTTTTGTTTTTCACTAAGAGGAAGTCCTTCATCTAATTGAAATTGAGGGTTTTCTTTTTTAACAAGTGCCTCTAACTCTGCTACACTTTGTTCAGATATTTCTTCTTGCTGATATTGATTGTATATTTTTTTTATCTCTTTATATCTGTCTTTATTATCCTGCCTTACCTTTTTGAGTATTGCTGAAACCTCTTTTCCATTTGCAAGTTTTTCAACAATTGTTACCAATAGACCGTCTATGGTTTCTTTAGGTAAGGTGTTTTCATTAATTTGTTTTTTAATTTTTGCAGATAACTTTGTAATTTTTTTAGGTAAAGTTTTAGAGGGAACTTTTTTTTCTGTAGGAGTTATAATATTCTCCGCCTCTACTACCTGTCCATCTCCCCACATTTCTGCCTCAGCAGGAGCATTGGCTACTACACCTTGTGCATCTTTTTTTGTGGATACATTTAGCGTTTCTCCTGTGACTTTATTAACAACAATCCACTTGTCACTAAGTACATTGCCCTCATCATCTTTTAAAGGTTCTACTTGTTCTTTTCGGTTGTCAAGTATTTCAAAATCTTTAGACCAAATCTTTTTATCGGTCTTGTTCATCGTATAGACAGCCATCCCATCATCTAACTCTTCTTCTTCAATCGCTGCCTCATCTTGGACACCCTCTTGGGGAGTGGTTTGTTTTTGGGGGTCTCTCTCTCCCATTGTTTTGCCATCTTTGGCTTGTTTTTGTACATCCACTTTCTCTGTGCTTGGCTCTTGAATGGCATCTGCTTTAGTTTTTAGTATTAATTCTACATCATCATCATTTCTTACGCTAATTATTTTCTTACTTTTAGGTAGAGGGCCTTCTAATTTCTTTAAAAACTCTTTTCTTGTAACCTGTTTACCTAACCATATGTATGCTGATGTTTTATCTTTTTTAGTTTCTGCAAATTGACCGTATGGTGTTTGTCCAATAGCGTAAAGATTTACAGGTTCTTCTACCGCTTCAATAGATTTATTTTCTACTATAGTTCGTATCTCATTATTTATTTCAGAAATATTTTTCGCAAATATCTCTTTTGTTACGGCTGATTTACTTAACCCTTGACGAGCCTCTAATAGCTGTGCTATTCTATAACGGGCAGCTTTTAACTGTTTACTATCAGTAAATTCCGCTTCACCAACATTTAGTATATCATTAGTGGATATAACAGTCCCAATATTTTCTTGTATTCTTTGCTCAACATCCGCATCTATTTTCCCAAGTCTTCTCATATTGGAGGCCCAATCTGAAACCCTTTTATTAGATACATTGCTATTTAATATACTATTTATGTTGTTAGCAAAATCATCTGCTATCTTAGCATTATTCCTGTTAGCTGCATTACTCCAAATATTTAATGCTGCCATAGTAGTTTGGTTTCCTACCGCCCCTCCCATTTCCGCAAAAATATCTATATAACCTAAGTCATCCCCTACCGATTTTTGGGCTAAAGCTTCCCCTACACCTTCCGCAGCAGGGTCAAAAAGTAATCTTTCACCTACAAATAATCCAATTTTTTGTGGCCTTGTTGCAAGTGCACCTGCTCTAAAAACATTCCCCGCAAGTCTACCCGCCATAAAATCTACGGCTGATATTGTTAAACCTCTTTTTACCCCCCTATCATTTGCTTCTGCCCAAACATTCTTATCCATTAATGCTTTCTCTACTTGTAAGGGGTCAAGATAGTTATAACCTAAATTATCCATTGCCTCAATTACCGCATTAGTATATTCAAGAACAAACCCTGCTGCGGACATAGCTGTATTAACACCGTATCCTATACCTGATACTGCACCTACTGGGCCTCCAACCACTAACCCTGTTCCTCCACCTACTGCCGCACCTGCTGCTATTAATTTATACCCATAAGGTAGCATTTGACTTAATGAATTTGCGGCTAACCCGGTTGTCCACTCTATAGGGTTGTGATAAAAATCTCTCCAACCCTCAGTTAGTGTGCGTTGATTATGAAATCTTGTATTAACTCTTGATACATCTTTTGACTGTTGAGATAAGTGAAGGGCTATTACCTCTGATATATTTTTTCTTTCTGTTGGGTCATCTATATCCGTAATACCAAGAGCAACTTTTAATATTTCTTCCATAGCCTGACCCCTTTCAAGCCCATTACTTACTTCATTTCTAAAAGACTCAAGGTTGTCTAAGTATTCTCCTTGTATATTTTTGTTTTGTTTTTTATCAAAATATGTATTTGCTTGGTCATACTTTAATGCTGCATAATTAGCAGCAGTTTGAATAGTATTAAGTTTGCTAAAATAATGTTTTAGCAAGGCGGTTTGTTGAGGGGTTTCAGGGATATATCCCATAATCTCTTTAACACCTACACCCAACTTTTTAGTCATATCAGCATTTAACTGATTAAGTTCTTCCTTTGCTGCTTGATTTATATCTGCCGCCTCTTGACTAATTAAATTTTGTCTTTTATGAAGATATACATCAAAATCTTCTCGTGCTTCTTTTATATTATAATCGGCTACTACTACCTGTTCTAAATTATCTCTTTCTTTTTTGAGTTCTTTTAACTTTTCTTTAAACCAATCGCCCGGCATAAATTTACCGTTCAGAAAATACTGTGGAAATTTTCGTACATCTTCTCTGTCGAAGTGTATACTACCTTCAAGAAAGTCTATTTCATCATCTACTTCTTTAAACCTGTCAAAACTTTTAGTAACGGCTTTATAGTCTAATCCTCTTTTAGCAAAAAACTCTTGAGCTTCTAAGTCTACGGTGCTTGTATGCTTCCACTCTCCTTCAGCAAACTCTTGAGCTTCTTCTTCATTGTCAAATTTAAATACTTCCCCCCTTTTTTTTGCTAAATATATAGCGTCATCCATTCCTAATTCATACCAATCGCCCGGAGTGGATGTAGGATTATCAGGGTCTATAGGAAATAAAGTAGGCACAACATAATGACTTCCATCTTCTTCATATGACATAAATTTAACTGTGCTTTCAGACCCATCTTGATTAACCATCGCTACAGGCCTAATCTTTTGTGCCCGAAATGACTTAGAAATAAGCTCTGCATTTTCTGCTTCATCTTCATAATTTACAATAGCATTAGATTCAATAAAACCACGAAGAGTTTTAGCCCAACTTTCATCTTCCCGATTAGTCCAATTATCAAGAAGAACCATCTGTCTTTTAGAACCATCGGTAGTCCGTGCTATTACTCTGTCCCCCCATCCCGCTTCTTCAAATATAAATCCGTACTTGCCAAACTGTTTATTTAGTTCAGGAACTACAGTCTCTTCTTCTTGGGAAATAAAATTTGGGGTAACTGCATTAACAGTCTCTATAAATTCAGGGTCTTTAAGTAGGCCTAATCTTTCTTTCTCTATCCTATCTTTTTCCTCTTGCTTTTTTAATTTCTGCTTTGTTAATTTTGCCTCTACATCTATTGTGCTCGGAAGCATCTTGAAAAAATTCTTTGGTAGAGTCCCAATCAAATCATCTTCGCTTTTTAGGGCTGATATATCTCCTATAAAATTTCCATCAGAATCATACGAGGGTTGTAATTCCGCAGAACCATCTTCCGATACGGAAACCGTATCTTCTTTTTTTTTTACAGGAGTATTCAAAGACACTCCCATAAGTATAGCGAAGTCTTCTTTAGATTTTCTGTATCCCTGATTAACAAACAACTTGTACATATCTTCACGGGCATCGGTGTTGCTCTCCATCAATACTTTAAATTCATTTATTGATTTACTATATCCATTGTCAACGAATAATTTATGTGCGTCTTGTATAGCTTGTTCGTTCATATTACTTTTTATTAATAACTTGAAATTTCATTAATGAATTCTGTACTTGATAGGTTTTTCTGAGTCTCACCATCACCATCAATATCAGTAAGCGTAGGAATTACTCCTGATTTAATCAAACCTTGTAAAGGACTATCCGGTTTTACAGGTAAAGCCTCCGCTAAATAATTCATTATTGATGTGTAAAATAATTCAGTATCTTTTGGGTTACCTAACCGTACCCAATCGTCATCTGACCGTGCTCTTCTTATATCTATACGATTCCATCCCGGTATTCCCGAAGAAATTTCAAATCCTATTCGTAGTAGAGGTTCTTCAAAATCTCTTATAAACTTTTCCTCACTCATCCCATTTTTCAGTTTCGTATAATCAGAAAACATACCTTCTAAATACTTATCTCTTGAGACATCATAGTTGACTACATCTAATACTGCCTCCCCTGTGCTGTCAAGATTTAATACCTTATTAGGGTCAAATTTAATTGTCTTATATATATCATCAATATCGTCCATACCTACAAGTAACGATGCTATGGATGATACCCACTCTTGTTGACTCATATCTCCAAATAAAAAGTCTCTCTTATCACCGTTTTTATATGTTACAAATACACCCTCACCTGTTCTTCTTATTGACTTAAAAATAGAATTTCCATCTTCATCTTTTTGCAACGGTAATAAAAAGTTAGCTGCTGAAGTAGCCTCATCTGAGTTTCCGTAATATAACATTGCTAAATTACTCACTATTTTTTTATTCTTTTTATTACCTTTATCTTCAGCTTTTGCATCATAATCAGAATGCCTACTTATCCCTCTGCCAAATATCATCTCAGCCTGACCATCAAGATAATTATATGCGTCTTCTCTTTGCTTCTTTCCTATCTCACTATCAAATGATGCCACTCTCCTACCGGATGATGGTTGGTTAGGGTCATCAATTAATAGTATGGTATATTCATCTTGCTTCTTAGGGTCAGTTGTAAAGCCATATTTACCCCCTCTGTAGTCAGCTAAAATACTCGCTATTGCTGTAGGGTCTGTTAATTGAGATTCAATAAAATCTTTTAGTGCATCATCATATTTAGGATTATTTCTTATATCATCAATCGTTAATGTTGGGCCTCCTACACGTTCATATTTTTTTGCCCACTCACCTAAAGAAGTTGTAAACTGTTCGTCATTCCACTTAGTGATTTGAGATGATAATGCAAAATTCAAACTGCCTACGGATGTGTAGTCAGATGAATCCCCTGATAATGTCCCCACACCATCCTCATATGTCAATTCCCCTATACTCACATTTCCTGTGAGGGGATTTATAAATGCACGATTTTTTGTAAAGTTAGTAAAGCCCTCAACTAAACTCAGCTCATACATTGACTGCTGTGCTAAGTTAGGATTCCCCATCATCTCTTTATACACTTTTTGGTATTTTTCAGACAATGAAAACAATTCAGTTGTACCTTGTTTTAGATTTGCTCTTGCTATATTGTAGTCTTTCAAACTAAGTTGACCATTTTTTAGCAGCCTATCTTGCAGTAAACTTTGCTGTGTAGCATTATTTGCATAATCTAAGGTAAACTCATTTATCCCTGCGTGTTCCCCTTGCTCCACATTAGATAACTTTTCTTGAAATTTACGAGAGTCCTTATCAATGTTAGCCCTTTGAGTTTCTCTATCGGCCACCTCTTCATTAAGGAAATCAGTCATCTCCTTTGTTATGGCCGCCCAATTTACATAGTGGTCTTTATCTCTTTGTTGATACTTTAAGTATGTCATAGTCTCTTAATTAAACAGGATTCCTATTGTCGTATTGATGATGGAATATCATCTATATAATCTTCACCCGGAAGACTCCATTCTTTAATGAATCCTTTCTCCAATGGCGGCAATTTCATAAATTCCTCTACGGTCATATCTATATCATATAAAGACGCATATATCTCATCCATAGTTCGTGTGGTAGCATCAGGGAGTCCTAACTTTTCATAATACTCTTTTGCCTGTGCTACTACCTGAGATTCAGTTACTTTGCCTGAGTTCATAAAATCTTTATTTGCCCTATTAAACTGTCTTTCAGCCTTACCTTTCGTAAATAAAGGAACAAGATTTGCCGCTTGTCCTGCCGTTGACACAAGCTGCTCAAAACCTTGTGTTGTCATAGCTGCCGCTTGTCGTTGAGCATCTGATGCTGCCATTTGAGCACCCTCAATTTCTCCTAAATCTAATTGTACATCTATATCTCTTAGCCTTGAATCTTCTGCTGCCTTTAACTGTTCAAGATTAAACATCTCCTGATTCATTGCACTTCGTATCTTTTGCTGCCCCTGTTGCTGTGCTAACTGAACTCTACCTGCTATAGCGGCTGCACCCCTCTCTGATTCTTTACCTGCTTCAATAGCTTGAGCACCCTGAACAAGCATAGCTTCTCTCGCTAACTCATAAGGTTCTTTTTTAATTGCAAGTGCTTCCATATAGTTCACATCCAACTTAGCTCTTGCTTCCTGTAATGCTTTATCAGCATCACTCTCAGCTTTTTGTTGTAGTTTTCTTTGCTTAGATGCCTGTGCAAAAGACATACCTGTTCCTGCTGCGGCAATTGCTACTCCGGCCATTGCTGCTATTCCTGCTGCTGATAAGATTCCTGCCATAATAATTTTCTTTTACTAATTATTTCTTGTGGCAGAGTCCTGTAATCATTGGTGTATACATCAGCCTCTGCCTCTTCAAATGTTTTTTTATTTGTTTTATATACGCAGCACCACTCGGTGTCTTCGTGTATATAAAGAACTCTCTGTGTTCCTATCTGTGTAAATATTGTTGTTGGTGCAAATATTGTTTTAACATCTCCCTCATCTGTTATATAAGAGACCTTCCCTTTAAGCAAAAATGATGGATGTTGTTGCTTATGAATCATTGAAACTATTATATTCCCTTTAGGCATAAACAACTCTCTCGTATATAAACCACCCTCCAATGTTTGCTTTAACGGAAACATTTCTTTTAGCTCTTCTGACTGAGAATCACCCGGCTTATGTTCCATATAACCATCAACTTCTTTTAGTTTCTCATTAAAATCTTCTATACTATCCCATAGCAATCCTCTGTCCGGATAAATATAGTGCAGCACATCTTCAGGTCTATCCTTCTTTTTTCTTTTAAACAAACTAAGTAAGCTCATAGTTTACAAAGATACAATTTTTAAGGAAAAGATTTCATTACCTCAGATTCTATTACAAAAAGTTCTGTGGGGGTGGTATCGGAGTTTACTAATTTAATCACAGCGTAGTGACCTAATATACCGTGAGACTCTGCTGTACCGTTCTTGATGTATAAGAAAAAGTCTATTGCAGGAGGTAAAGACCCACCTGCAACAGTAGTATCTACAATTAAACGATTGATATTTAATGGCAGGTCTATCTCAATATCTGTGACCTTACCACACAGAGTTGGTGATGGTGCTCCAAAATACAACAAGTCCCCAACACTAATAATATTCCCAATAGAAACTTTATTTGCAAAATTCACTATTACTGCTGCCGGATTAGCATTATCCACAGACAGATTACTGCTTATCCCATTTGCTGACCTAAGAGCATATTGAGATACACTTGCAGGGTCACTTGACTCAGCCCTTACGAATGCAAACCAAGCCCCTTCCTTCTCTACAAAATAATCTTTGTTTATAAAGCTACCTGACTGTTGGTCACTATCTATTGTTGCATCCCAAGCCGAATCAGATTCAAGAACAATTGTTTTAAATATCTTATTCTCTAATGGTGACTGATTAAATATTGTAGTTATCTCCGAATCATATAAAACTCCGTAGTATTCATTCCTTGTGGTATTAGTATTATGCCTCCATATATTACCACCACTAAAGGTGTAAAAATAATTATTCATCCCTACCATATATTCAGGGTAATAACTGTAAAAAGAGGGGAATCCTTTGACTCCTTCATTGTATGTTAATGTATAATTTGCCATCTATATAATTTTAAGGACAAGGTGTCATAGAAACTATTACTCCATCTAAAACTTCTATTTGCTGATTATCCGGTGTTGCTTCTAAAATATAAGGGCCATCTGCTAATTTCACTTCACCATTTTCATCTTTAAAGACCCAATCATATAAACTTGGAACACCTAATAAGGTAGGATTACACGGGTCAATTTTTACACACGGAACATTATATAGCGTATAAGTAAACGCAGGGTCTGAACAGTCATCTACTCTGCTATATTTTGCTCCTACAAGCTTTACAGGACATCCAACCTCAAGATACCACCCTGTTGTTGGACACACTCCTGTTATCTCTATATCTACCGTAGATGGTGCTGCTGTTGTTTTAGGAATTACCATCACATACCAATCAGGCAATGGTACTGCTTTAAGGGCTACATCACCTGCTGCGATATTTACAGTCAAAGTATTACCTGTCGCTATGGGTACACCATTCACTACCTTATACTCGTCCACACCCAAATGCGGAGACCCTGCAACCAAATCGCAGGTTGCTGTTCTATCAAAAGCAGAATCACCTAAATAGGTGGGGTTTCCTGCTGTTGTACTTGCCTTGTATCCATCTAATGCGTTAGTTACTTCATTGTATACAGCTCCATTATATGTAGCCCTTATTCCATCGGGAATTTGGGCGGGGTCAAAATATACTATTATAGCACCTGTAGCTCCAACCGATACCGTATCCAAATCAAATGTATTTAAGAACACACCCTCTGCTCCTGTAATATTTATTATATTATCACAACAAGGCTCTTCACAACTTGGACACGCAACTTCCGGTTGTAGTACACACCCTACCAACTCCCTTGAGATTACACCGTCAGAATAAAACCCATCAAGAGCACAAATAGTTAGTTCTGAATCTGTAAAGATAGCTGTTGCCGAAGCTAAGTCCGGCCCATTTAAATAATAATACTCAGTTGTTGCCATATTTTATATAATTAATTTAACCACAATCGCAGCAGCAGCCTCCAAATGTTACATTAAATCCTGTGGGGAATGGTTCAATAAACTCGGTTGTGCATATATCTCCATCTTCTCCTGCGTCAAGAGACACGGTTATAACTACACCTGTGCCGCATTGTTTGTACTGATAACTTCCCGCTACACCTGTAGTATTTTTAACATTATACTGATTACATACCTCGTTGCAATCTGTTATTGTAAGTACGGATGTTATATTAGTAGTTGGGGTAAGTTCACTACTCTCTTCTACCTGATATACACAGTAACTGCCATCAGCAGCAACCTTCACAAAATCTCCTATTGACATTCCCGCAGTTGCTGCTGCTATATAAGACTGTGGTGATGATGCAAGTGAAGACTGACATCTCTCAAGATAATATGTCTCTGTCTCACATACACAGTCCGCTAAACTTATATCAAAAGATGTAGGAGATGTAACAAGCTCAGTTAGGCAAACATTAGCGGTCTCTTCAACTGCAATGGCTATAGTCTGCAATACCCCAATACAATCCTTATATGCTACAGTTATAGGGCCTTCATCAGTATTTTCTATTGAATATTCCTGACATACATCAGAGCAATCGCTTAAATCTCCTCGTATTGCAGAGATAGAATCTGTTACAGGAAACTCAGTAACGGCTGTAATTTCAAATATACAATCCCCATAACCTGTTAACTCTACAAGGTCACCTATATTTGTAGAGCCTTGACTTACTATCTTATTAACAGATACACCATCTTCTCTACACTGGGTTGCGTATACATTAGTAGCAACCTCACACTCACAACATACATCCTCAATATCCACACCAGAATAACACAACTCGGCTAATACAGGATTTCTATAATCGTACACTAAGTATAATATATTTCCTGTAGTCGGCATTGTAAATATTCCCTGATACCAATTTGGAGCAAGTGTAGCATCAACAGCTAATGTTGTTAATCCTACATCAGCTAATAGGTTAGCTATAGCAGTTGGGGTGTTAAGATATACGGTATCTGTTCTTAGATACTTAAAGTTCATAGGAGGGTCTACAAATATAAAATCATCACCCATCTGTCTATTAGATATAATGTCTACCTGTGCTCCATTAGCAGGTATAACACCCGCCCCCTGATATCCCGTTACACTACTGTACTGAGATATTAATGGATTAGTGGTATCGCTACTTAATATTACCTGTTCTGAGTGCATAGGAGATGTATATGAGCCATCTACCCATCTGTATTGGTTGTGTATTAATTCACCTCCATTTGCATTATTAGATATACATACTTGAATTATTTGTATTTCATCTGCATCAGGACAGTCTACAGTTATTATTAATGTTGCTGTACCCGCTCCCGTTATTACAAGAGTTAACTCATCTATGAGCACGGAATCCTTATCAACAACTATGCTATAATTTCCATTAGCTACTACATTAAGACTTTGTGTAACACCATTATATGTAGATTCAAAGTCTATACTTCCAACAACATTATATGCGTCTATACTTATTGTAGAGTCACCAACCAATCCTCCTACATCATAGCAGAATGATAATTCCTCAGATACATATCCAACTGTTTGTGTAATTCCACATTCTAAACAGGGTATCTCCGCAGGTAACTCAATCTCATTAGATGAAAACACATATTCATTCATATACGGGTCATATCCTCCCAACTTTTGTGTGGTAGGATAATCAAGGAATAGGTCTCTAAACCAACTTCTCATATTAAATTCAGAGATAGGAATTAGACTCTCATTACTATATGATGTTCCTTTTAACTGAATAACAGCACCACGCTTTTGGTCAGAAAAATACTTATCGTAACCATATACAGCAAAACTTTCAGGATTAAAACTAATCCCATATTCCTCAAGCCTTGCTATCTGAGTACCAAGCACCTCCGGTATAGACGCTATTGCCCCTCCAACTGCTGCATCTGACAATAGGTTCTTACCTGCCAATACATATGATATTTTATCTTCTTGCAATGTTAATACATCTGTACTACGAGCAAATAGCTTCTGTATAGTTCCAAATGACTCTTCTAAAGATTTGAAGTTTAACAAGCCCCTATTAAATTGGTTGAGTTTATTTAGATTAGACTCATCATTATAAACCCCACTATATGTTATATCTGCAAACCTATGCACTTCTCGGTAATCCTCTTCTGATGTTGTGGTAACCCTATTCCCTAATAGTAATGGTTTACCCACAATAGAATCTCTTATCTTATAACTCTCTACCCCGTTACCAAATGAATAACAATTAAAAAACGATGTGTCTATAATTGCCTCAGAGGTCGATGATTGGTTCTGAATATTTCCTAAATGGATTGGGTTTAAAAGGGTTGCCTCTGTTATAGATGTTACCCCTGTAGGTGGTGTAGTTGGGGATACACTACCTGAGCCACAGTCTCCATATACAACTGTTTGCCCTACGGGAACTACTACTGATTTAGGTTGCCCATTTACAGTATAGTCAAATATAACAGGTGTAAGGTTTCCTATACCTACTGTAAATACTATACGACATCCTTCTTGGACAATACCAAATGTTTCAGACCCCTCATACCATACATCAGGTTGAGCCTCTTGAGGTTCTGTTTCAAATACAACTGTAGATGTTGCTCGGAATATTTCAAATTCTACCTCTACTGTTGACCTTCTTTTTTTTGCAGCAAATAATCCTCCGCAAGATTCTGTACCGGATACAATAAATTGTATTTCATCTGTTACCGTATCTCTATACCATTGATAATAGTTAGTATCAAGAGATGGAGTAATTATAGGAGGCACGAAAGTTTGGTTAGTTAAACTTGTATCATATACATTATTTATTGGAGGGCCACTACCACCTACTTCTTGAGTACCTGTATTTAAAATAGAGGCAACATTATCTCCGTTCCACCACTCTATAATATCATCATAATCACGAGATGCGACTAATGTTGATTCTAAATTATATATCCTTCTTTCACATTGTTTGTTACCATTACCAACACCTTTTCTTGTAAAATTAAAAGTAAGTACAATCCTACTCCCTGCGGGAATATCATACTGAGTATAGTTACCTGTTACAGAATCATATAAGCTTAAATTTCTATAAAATAACATAGGATATGTACCTCCTATATCTGCTGACGCACTTTGTTTACCCGGCAATACAGTTGGGTATGCACCGCTAAATAGATTAAACTCGGATGCTCTCATCTTCATATATGTACCTGCCGGAACAGGAATATCATTACCTACATCATCTGTTGGTGGTGGCTGTATAAAGTCATCTGCTTGTGCTTTTTTTTCTAATACAGTTGCGTAAGCACAAGTCCTTAAAGCCCCATTTGCATCTGTCTTAACTATATACCTATCTCCCCCCTCTACCTTTTGTGCATTCTCACCTTCTAATAAAAACCAAGTAAACCCCGTTGTTGGCTCATTATAGAATACATTTGTATAAATTGTTTCATACTTTTCTTTGCTCGGTTTAATAGCGAACCTATAGTTAGTAGCCCAAAACGGAGGTTTCTGTGATGGAGGTATGCTTACTCTTAAAGTATTCTTTAATGGAGCAGAACTACAGGGAATGTGTACACTATTATTAGGACTTACTAATGCTGTAGTTGCACGAGCAAATCCATCAGTATATATTATAGCTACCTCATAATCTCTATTACTATGCAAACTTTTTACATTAGATATACCCTGATATAATGCATCCGCAAAACTAAAACTATAATACTCATAAGCTGTATTTACCCCATCAAACCACTCTGTTGCAGGTAGTATCAGACTTATTTCTGTAGAAGTTATACTCGCCTCCACTATAATAGGGCCGGGTACTGTGGCTACACCACTATCTGTTTGTGCCCAAAGACCTGCATCTAAACTCACAGGTACTGCACAGTTGAATATATCTGTAAGAGTAAAGCCATTACAGGCTGTAGCAACAGGTTCTATATTTGTAATAAGGCCTATTTTCTCCTGAAAGTCTACGCTTGTAGCTAAGTCATATACTGAATTAAAGTCAGTAGGAAGAACATAGTTAAAAACTATAAGAGTATCAGGTGTTCCAATAGTTGGAGTAACTGCTCCCGTAAAGTCACCACCCTCAAACCTCATTTCTATTGTAAAAGCTGCACCACTAACCAACTCTACACCATCTAAGTCTACAGTTATTTTTGAATCTACACCTGTATGTAACACAGTAATATTATAGTCATAATCAGAAAAGGTATCTATAAGAGTTTCTAATGATATTTCTTCTGATATGGACTCTACAGAATACTCAAACCTTACAGGTGAGTCATTTATATCTATCAGGTTATATCCCTCTATATAGTTTCCGTACATTAATCTATTACCCATTAAAGTCTGTGCCTTTGCAAAACGAGGTACATTATCATATAACCTTAATAATTCTTCTTGTGGTAGGATTGTAAATATCTTACTATTCCTAAATGAATATGTGTAGTTGGTGTTGTCTGCTAATCCTAAATCACTTTTGTCAAGAGATTCTATAACCTTTATTATTGTTCCATCACTATCTTTAAATAATAAATCAACTGACTTTACTAATAATCCTCCTGAGTTATAGGTTATAATAGCTGTGTTATAATTATTAACCATACCCTCATTTAAAGATGAGGTGGGGTCAAAATTAAATGCTTTACTCTCAAAGGCTGCATCTGTAAAAGGAGATGTTGCTGAGTATTCATTGTTCTCATACTTATACCTATACGCAAAAGATATAAATCTTTCCTCTAAGAAATTTTCTTGCCGAGATGCTGTGTTGGTTAGCAAGATAGAGGGGGCTTCCATAGGAGGCCTCTTAATGACTAACAAGGACTCTTCTAACAGTACATCATCACCACCACCATCAACTAATGGTGTGCCTGATGGATTTGCATAATTATTTGTAACATTAATAAATCGTGGAGCATTGTAATCATCAGTAAAAAATAGTAAATCTTCTACCTTATCTACCCCTGTTATAAGGTATGAGGGGTCAAAATTTAATACTGTTTCAGTTGGAGTAGTTCCGCTCTTGGATACACTAATAATATGGTACAATAAAATCCCTGACTTTGTGTCGTAAGAAACTATGAGGTCAATTTTACCTGTAGGGCTTGTGGGATATGTTGGGTCGTGAACAAACCAATAAACTGTCTCGTTAGCACCATCCTCATATACACCAATGCAACGGGCATCATTACTTAATGATACACCATCATACTCTAAATATGTCAATTGAGTATTGCCCTTTGAGTTTTCTACTGCTCCTATTTCGGATGCCTCAGTAGAACCTAACCTTACATTTAAAGCGTCTGTATATTCTCCGTTTGGAACGAGTCTTTCGTCAACGGATTTATTCATTTTGCCTTTTACAAAATTCCTTTGTGTATTTGCCATATTATTTTATCCACTTGTCCCTACCTCTTAAATTCTGTAAGAGTCTACCGGGATGTATATTGCTTAATCTGATTTTTGCATTTCTTAAAAGTGACGACTTCTTTCTTCTTGCCCTGTTTACAACATACTCCTGAACACCTAACTTTGAATCTAAGAGAGCGTAGCTAATATAAGCATATACATAATCTTCAAATAACTTATTTACTGTAATCTCAGAATCATCACCACCCTCCATACCGTCTGAAATATACTCAAGTATGCAGCTTTGGTTAGCCATAGTGGAGTCAAAGTTTATTACTCCGGCTTTTTTATCAATCCTAAATGTTGGATTAGTATTTGCTGTTTCTGTATTTAACCCATAACGAGCACCTATATCAACTGCAAAATACCAATTCCCCCCATACTCATATCCTAACAATCCATCATACGGACTTAATCTATTTAGGTATATACTTGGCTTCTGACCTATAATCCTATCGTAATCTAAATCTGATTGCTCAGTTAGCACATTACCATCTACATCATAAAGGAATGAGCAGTCTGCATTTTGCTGATATGCAACAGCAGAATTTACTTGTATGTTTTCTACCATTGGTCTTATTATACCATTAGCATAATAAGAAAGCCTTATCCAATTTACATAATCAGATGGCAGTATAAATCTTAAATCTTCGCACACATTCAATTGTAATACCTTCACCTCCTTGAATGCATCATAGTTTAATTCTTGTACAGCCCTCTTAGCGTGAAATAATATTTTATATCTTTCTTCGTTGTTAACTAATGAATGGTTACCCGCATACATTAACAGGTAATTTGTAACGATATCTTTTAAACTAACATACTGATACGAACCCCAATTCTCATCTTCAGGAAGATTTCCTGCATTTTCATAATACTGATACTGCGTTAAATATGCCATATTTATTTCTCGTTAGCGTTTTCTACTTGTTCTTGTTGTGCTGAGTACCCTACTATAGCTTCCTCTCTAATTGACAGTCCTGCATACTGAAGAATCTTCATAGTTAAATCTGTTTGGTCATCAATAGGTAATTCAAAATCTTGATAATCAGGTTGGCTTTGGTCAAATACAGGTTCTCCTCCTGTTATATTAATATACGTCCATTTTGGTGTATAAGGATATCTTATATACTGACAAGTCACATCACCTGCGGTACTATATGTATCAGGATAGATAGTCATTAAAGAAGATTCTGTCGTATATGCAGGATATAAAGATGATGGGGCGGTTAGTAGGGATTGACTTAACAATGTTATCTTGCTGTGACCAACTCTTTCTGCCTCATTTAATCCCGTGCCACACAGAACCTTATTTATAAAATAATAATCACTACCTGTAGTTAGCTGTGATGGCATAAAAAAAACATTAGCGGCATCCTGTGTAAGAGTATCTGTGATGGAAAATAAATCTATTACCTCCTCATATCCTTTCTTCAAATCAGCATAGCCTGTACCCGATTGACGAGCATTCTCCTTATTTACTTGGTAGTTATAAGCGTAAAAATAATCTTCAAATATATCTAACTGTGCTTGTTCCGCAAATAAATTAAAATCTGCGGGAGATATATAGCCGTAATTATTTTTATTAAGTATTGCTAATACCGTATTTCTTACTTCGTTTATCATTGCTAAATCTTTTTACAAAGATAAGCAAAAAAAAAGAGGTCTTATTTCAGACCCCTTATTTAGAAACTTTATCTCCGATAATTATTTATCTAAAAGATTTTCTAAATGTTTTAACGATTCTATGCCATCATCACTTTGAAAGAACGAAGATACAATAAAAATTGAATCCTCTCCATATGGGATGGTACAAAGTTTTGTTTTATTTGTTTTAGTATTAAACCAAACCTCTTTGTTCTTGTTTCTGTATTTAAGAAATCCTTCATCAAAAAACTTATGAACCTTAGCCTGAAGGGTTAAGATTGGGTCAGATACTATAGACATAAATTCTTGTGGGTTATTTCGTGCATACACCAACATATCTCTTTTCATTTCTTGAGTAGATACAGAATCAGGGTTACGGTTAAACGCCACCCTTGTTAATGTTTCAAGCTCTTCAATACTAAGATTTTTTGCTTCAACCAAAGCGTCTACCTGAGTCATCATAACATCCACCTCTTTAGTAGCTTTCTTACTATTATCTACTTCTTCAAACTTAACACCATTCTGAGGATGGTACTCTAAGAATTGTTGTAAGACTTGGTTTTCTTTATTAACCCTTAAAAATCCATCTTCAAATATAATTGGCTCAAGAATAGCATTACCATCCTGCTCATCTTCAAATGGAGTTTTTTGATTTCTTGCATACCTCAAGGCTCTTTGTACACCTTTCTCTTCATCAAACCATAGCAATGGGAATCTGCGTGTATGTCTTGTTGGCAGCATAAAGGAAAGAGGTGCTGCATCTCTTTTAAGTCTATATACTTTATTAGTATAGTTTTGTACTTTTTTCATTAGATAAAATTTAAAATTAAAAAAATAGGGAGGAGTCTCTTTAAAGAGACTCCATCCCAATTAAAGTTATTTATATTAGTCTTGGAAGATAAAGAAGTTATTTGCACCTAATGTACAAACTGCTCTCTCTGACAAGAAATTAACTTCCATAGCATCTAAGCTACTTGTAGCTGCTCCACCCGCAGAACCTGTAATCCAAGTTTTATACCTACGGTCTTCAGTCTCAGAAGCACGGTAACGAACGTGCAAGAATGGTCTCTTAGCATTCTTACCCATTACTTGGTCATATACAGTTGTTGAACCCGCAGGAACAAGCAATCCGTTTACATTTCCTGTACCGGAAAGACCACCACGCATTGTTGGGTCGTTAAGGTATTTCCAATCAGTCTTGTAGAAATCATAACCTCTACGGAATCCTGAGAAACCTAAGTTTAGAGCCATATCCTTATCGTTGTCAAATAGTCCATAAGATGTACCACTTCCACCATAAGAATTTTGAGCTGCTAACATATCGTCAATATCAAATCCAAACTGTCTGTCAAGGAAAAGTACATTTTCCTCAATAGCTCCCTGAGCATCTAACCTACCAATGAGAGTATCAAAGTCAGCAAGAACATCAGGTACACCACCTGTCCAAAGGTTACCTCTATCTGCTACTGTAAAGAATATACCTTCAGACCCTTTGTTACCATAAATTGGGTTTAGCCCTGCACCTGCACCTGCATTCGATGCACCTGAACCTGCTTCAGCAGGAACTGCCTCAACCATTGCGGTCTCAAGTGAATCATCAAAACGTAAACGAGTTTCGTGTTCAGACTTCATATACCATAGGTATCCTGAAGCTCCGTTCTCAGAAGTTACTTCTACCCATCCAATTTGAGCCATATCAGAACCTGATACCGCATACCTATCTTTAAGTATAATTGGTGAGTTCTCAAAGATGAAGTCATCAGACTCTAATGAGCCTTCCATCCCAACAGTTCCTTTTCTAAACTCAGAACCATAAATAAAGATAGTTACATCAGATTCGCCTATACCTGTACTTGCAGTTACAAGACCTGCTTGTTCATAGAAAGCAACGGTAGCTTGGATAGGAGAAACAGTAAGGTCAACATCTGTTACGATACCCTTGTTCTCTCCTGAACCATCGTTCTGTACACACACAACAGTCTGTCCCTCTCTCAAAGCAATACCGCCTTGAGCATCAAAAGGGTTATTACCTGTGGTTACTGTTCCTACCGGAGCTGCCGGAGCTGCCGGGTCGTTGATTTGGAAAGTTACTTCTAAATCACCCGCAGCAGCCGTACTACCACACTGTGTATATTTTATATGTAGCCTTCCTTGCTCCGCCCATTTAATCATATCTGAGTTAGAAGGAAGTTCTGCTCCTACTAATCTTAAAAAAGAACTAATTGTTCTATTGCCATAACGCTCAAATTCCTTTTCATAAGTATCAGGAAGATACTGATTCAAAAAATCAAAGTTTGTTATGTAGTTTGTTGCCAACGGCACTTGTTGTGCGGATGGCTGAAGGTCAAAACCGGGACCTGTAAAATTACCTGCCATTTTTTTTAATTTTTAAATTGTTACTATTTTTTACTTTTAATCTTTAAACCTCTACCGCTTGGTTGCGATATAGATTTAATTTGCAATCCATCCTTTGTACGTGCCACTTGTGGTGTATTACGTTCTGTCATATCGACATTCTTTATCTTACGTGCTACACTTTCTGTTGCATCCGCTTTACCTTGTTCATAAAAGAACGAAGCAAACCGTTCAGGATTCATTGCTACGGCTAACGCCCTATGGTAACCTTGTGCATCCTCAAGAACACCTGTCTCCTTATCCACATACTTATGGATAAAGTTGCTCGAATCTAAATGAGCCTCCTTGATTTTTTCACCATCACCATCCGGATTAAATGTTAAAGTAGTATCTCCAATCTTGAAATCAAAACCTTTGAAATCTGAGAATACCTCGTTAGTTTTTTTTAAAAACCAATCTCTCTTTTTAATTCCTTCCTCTTGGTTGCTTTTTGCCTGAGCTAAATATTGCTTATAGTCTTCAATTTCTTTTTGTTGCTCATCAGAAACTCCAACCGTGCTTGACTCAAGGGGTTGTTTATACATCTCTTTTTGTTGCTCAAAGAAATCTTTGGCTTTAGCAATAGCCTTTTTTTTACCTAACTTAATTTTCTTAATATCTCTTTCCTCATCAAGGTCTTCGTCATAGCTATAGTCATCCATAAGGACTTCTACATCTTCTAAATCACTTGCTTCTCCTGAGGTCAATAAATATTCAGACAATAGTTGGTCATCCTCCATAGAAGAAAAATCTCGATTAAGTTTTACATAATCTTGCATTCCTCTTCCGGTAGTTTTTTTATACTCAAAATAAGCTTTTACATCTTCAGGTAACTCTTCACTATTTTGTTTTTCATCAAAGAGTTGGTCTACTGATGTAAATTCTTTTTCGTATCTGTCTTTAATAAATGAAAGAACGTCTTCCTCTTTTAACTCTGAGGATTGAGTTTCTTCTTGTGGCGTGTCTACCACTACAGTCTCTTCTTTAGGTGTTTCATTATCACCCTGTTCAACTTCGTGCTTATCAAGTAGTTCCTGCTCAACTTGTTGAGACCCTTTTTCCTGAATGCCCTCAACTGATTTAACTTTAATTTCCATTAGATTATTATTATATTATAATTAGACAAATTTAATAAATATTTTTAATAGTTTTTTTTACTTTTCGTTTCCACCAATAATCATACTCACTATTGCTATCATAGCCATCATCACTCCTGCTACCGTATCTCTTACTTTAGGGTCAAGATGTTCACCTGTTATAGCCGCCCTTATAAAAGT
>Ga0208793_1000171_pt1 | contig 45390 bp, 70 predicted proteins | sample 17_taG_FD_184092 | JGI IMG/M metagenome (GOLD analysis project Ga0208793, IMG submission 184092) | Marine viral communities from the Subarctic Pacific Ocean - 17_ETSP_OMZ_AT15314 metaG (SPAdes) (version 2) | ecosystem: Environmental > Aquatic > Marine > Oceanic | place: Pacific Ocean | collected... | reverse complement strand
GGCTCCCACATTTCACCTTCATACCTACGTAACCACAACAGCCTAGCGTTCTCTAGGAGAACATCAGCATCCCCGTTGTACATCTCTAGTGCCTTAGTATACATCTCCTTTACTGTAGTACAGCCTTCGTATGCCTTATCAGCCTTCTTAGGTCCGACACCCTTTACACCTTGAATGTTATCCACTTGATCTCCTGTTAGAAGTTGCTTGTAGAAGAAGTAATCTCCTTGTTCTTGGCTTACCTCTGTCCACTCTTTCTTCACGAAGTTATAATGTGTACAGGGGATCATAAGCAAGTCTTTGTCTATGGAGACTATAGTGCAATCCCCATTCAACTCCGTAGCCTTAATCCCTAGTGCATCATCTGCTTCCTGACCCTCTACTACCTCAGCTAACCAGCGTGTCTTTAGTTGGTCTCTTGTAGCCTTTAGGTGTATAGGTTTCTCTCCTCTCTTTCCTTTGTAGGGTCTTATAGTTGCTATATCAAAACGATAGTTGTTACTCCCTGTTAGATATAAGAAAGTATCCTCACCTAATGTATAGTCGTAGGGATACATACAGTCGTATAAGATGCTACTACAGATGTCATCAGTTGTACTACGCGCTTGTTTCTCACTGTCATCTTTTGCTGAGAATGCTGCCCTGTAAGCTATGATGTCTGCGTCAACTAATACTATCTCAGTCACATAGTATCTCCTTCTGGTGGTTCAGGTAAAGACATCCAATGCGTCATATGGCAATCATCTAGTAGGAAATTATCACCGTGGTATGCACAAAGAACTTGCCAAGGATAAGAAGGGTCTAATGCCTCTGCCCATCTTGCAGGGTATATCGTCCTAGTTTGTTTCTTTGTTCTGAATAGAAGTATAACAGAACCATCCTTGGGTGCGGTCTCAATCGGTTGCCAATCAGTCACACAATGTCTCCGCACGATAGATGTCACCTTCTGGTGTGCTTAACTCAAGCATATCAATGTAATCATAACCAGAACTGCGAACAAACTCTAGCATGTTGTATGACAGTTCCCATAGGTCTTCTGCGTTGAACTCCCGTGTTACCTTAGTACCATAGGGGCTTTCGTAAGTCATTGTGTATTTCTCAGTGTTCATATTATAATTCCTTTAGGGTAAATCTAGGGGCCAACCTAAGCTGACCCCCAAGTTAATTAGAATCCTTCGAGACCTGTGTTATCTGGTGTGAACTCTACAAGATCAATAACTTTAACTGCATGGAGAGTTACGATCTTACCGTCCCAAACATCAAGTCGAACCTTGAGACTAGAGCCGTTACCAATCAAAACTGTAGGGTCCCACTCTTCTCCGTTTACATCCATTACGACAGGCGCACCCATCTCCTTACCTTCACCTTTATTTATACGAGGGTTAAAGTGTGGACGCTTACACTTATAGAACGGGTTACCATCTAAATCTTCTTTGAACAGTTGACCAACCATTCCCTTGTTAGGTACACCCGCTGCAATCATAGCTTTCTTGGTTTCAGGTGTGATTTCTACGTTCAGTATGTAGTGACCTTGCTCAGAGAGGATTTTAGTCTTTTGATCCCCATCGTCAAGGTTGTCTCCCATGTCACGGTTATGTTCAAAAATCTTAGCGTACTTTGCGGTTCCTTCGAAGTCTACAAGAGCCATATGATATATCCTTTATGTTGGCTGTGGTGTTACTTATATTAGGCTAGTTCTGAAATGCAACGTGCGAATACTGCATCCTTTAGGTTCTTAGGTGAAAAACTGCTACCTGAGATGTAAACAAGCTCAAGAAGAGATGCTGCTAAATCTGGATTAAGTCCGTTATCAGTAAGTATACCAAAGGTTTCTTCAGGACCAATACCTATATCTCGCGCTTTTGCAATGTCAAAGATAGCTGATGATAGTAAAGAGCAATCTTCTGCTGGACTTGCGATAGCTGATGTTGCTGTAAGTCCTAAAGCTAGAGTTGCTGTCAAGATTAAGTTTTTCATGTACATTCTCCTTAATGTATCTCTGAATAGTTATCGCCAAACTCAGGCGTAGTTGATAGTGTTACGTTTAAATCTATCTTCTCGTTGGTCTTGTCCATAGCAGAGTAAACTGCATCAGATGTCTTAGGTTCATCCCCAGACTTAACCAAGAAAATAGCTTCGTCGTGAAACTGACCTATAGCATCTAAACCTAGATCAATGCAATACCCTAACCATGTATCGAAGCAATAAACTCCTGTACCTTGGTTAAGCGTAGAGAACTTATCCTTGTCATGTCGCAGGGAGTACCAAAAACCAGACACAGGGTTATACAACCACATCTGACCATCTCTAGTCTTCTTAGTTTTAGTACCCTTAGCGATAGCCTCAAGAGACCAGTTACGTTTCCAGAACGATTCTAGTAGTTTCTCTGCTTCACTAACAGAGAAGCCACCCCTACGAGATAGACCTAAAGGTTTAATCCCATACGTTGCTGAGTAGTTCGTTACTTTGTATGCCTTTCTTACTGACTTAAGACTACCCGTCTTGTTGTGTTGATCTATTTCTTCTTGTGTTACTACACCAGCGAACTTAGCTAGGTCTAGGTGTGCATCGAAGTCTTCCGTCTGCTGTGTAGCTACATACTCAGGGTCATATGGCGTCATATAATGCATCTTGGTGTTTTGTTCCAAGCTATCCATGTCAGCCCCGCATAGTACATAACCTTCTGGTGCAATAAGTAGTCCTCGTATCTCCTCTCCATATGCTTTATCTACGCTAGGGATGTTAGCTAGTGGCTTAACATGCTTAAAACGTAGTGTGTTAGTTAGACCATGTACCCCTGCGAACACATAACCTTCATCATCCAGAGCAGCTAGGAAACCCTTAACTACACTCTTACGGTGCTGTACTATAGACAGTCCCTCAAGAACCTTAACAGCAGGGTCTACGTCAGCTAGAAGCACAACACTAGAAGTCAATTCTCCTTCTTCCCGTACTTGTGGGATAGTTCTAGTTTCACCTGTTGCGTTGTCCCTTTTGTAGTCAAAGGTACACGGCTGCCAACCTAAACTATACAACCAATCCTTGACCTGTACGTGACTAGCTGGGTTCCCATCATCATAACCGTCGATCACATTAAAGCTCTTTACTTCTTCTGGCTGGCAGTTAGCTTTACGCTTTTCCTCAAACTTAACCCATTTTGCAGACATCCTCCCATCTTTATTCCACTTGCCTTCCTCCGCGGGGCGATTGACTGCCTTGAAGATGACCTTCTTAGGCATAGCCTTAACCAGTTCTTTGTGTTTCTCCTGTTCAATAGTTTCTAGTGTCTCCAGAAGAGCCTTAGCTTTAGGTACATCAACCTTCCACTTTAGTCTCTCCTGATCGGCAGCGCATTGCATCTTGAAGTTAAGATACTCTATGTAGCGCCATGCGTCATCGTGCAAAGGTTTCATTAAAGGTTGCCTTCAATAAAAACCACATCTTCGCCCTTTTCCCAACCTTTCTCTAAATAGACCTCCAAGATAGGCCAGTTAAAACGATCTGCGGTCCGACCATTGTAAGTCTTAACCTCTAGGTCTTCAGGAAACTTCTGTAGTTCTTCGATTAACTCCTTAACAGTCATCCATACAACTCCCCTAGTTTGCGTCTCAAGTCTTCCCACAGACGCCAGTTGATCTTAACGTCACTCTCGCAACGGAACGTGTAGTCTTCTCTTGTCAGGTTCTCCCAGTCCTTTACTACAGGCTTAGGTACACCGTAGTCAACCCCAAAACCTTCTAGACCGTAACTTTTCCTGTTAGGCATCAGAGTAACTGACAAAGGGTAGGTATCCACTATACGCTTAGGTTTAGACACTTGCAACACCTTAGATAGTGCTGGAAAGTCATACCCTATGATGTGGTGGCCTATAAATATTCGATCCTCCTTGAAGAACTCCTTTATTCCCCTGTAGTCATATATTGAGGTAGGCTCACGCATTGTTTCATCTTTGTAACTTACTACGTGTACCCTGTTAACTATGTCTAGGAGTCCATTAGTTTCTATGTCAAATACTGTCTCTAGCATTTTCCCACGCATCCTTCATAGCTATCTTAAGGTCAAAATCTCGTCCTAACTCTTGATACACTGACATCTTAACATCCTTAGACATCTGATCTTTACTGAAGTCAGAACCTTGTACAGGCTTGTCCCACCACTCTTCAAAAGTCATACCTAAACTACTCCCTTTACAATAGTGGTCTCAGGGTTATAGTGCAAACGACCAGCACTACCCAGACGTGAATACGGACGGTTCTTAGTGACCTCTACATCAGTATAATTAGCGTCATCCCCGTCAGCCTTCATGTCTCGCTTAAGTTCAATTAGCATAATAGCTTCCTCTTCTACACTCTTGGCATACTTAGTATGACCTGTTTCGTTTACGTGAGAGATACATATAATTCCCACGTTACGCCGCTTAGAGAACTCAACCAATCGGACACCTAATTCCGTCAGGGCAGCAGTAGCACCATCAACACCTGATAGGTACGCTAGTCGTTGCAAGTGGTCGATAAACAGGTAGTCACAACCGTAAACTGTTACTGCGTACTTAGCTTGCTTTAGCGTATCTTCGATAGGGTCTTGAGGGTTAACCTCAAAAGCAACGAACCTGTTGTCTTCTACTACCTCAGAGATAGCAATGTCAAGCGATTCGTTACTTACATCGTAAAAGTCTTGGTCTTCCTGTGTGTTTACATTCTTACCAAGGTGATACGTTGCCATACCCCGCGCTGTTGTACTCTTTAGTTCCTCCATATGAAGTACACCTACACGCATGTTCTTCTTTACTACAAGATCGTGTTGTGCTGCTCTGAACACAGATGTCTTACCTGTACCTGCTGGTGCCTTTACTACTGTGATACCCCCTTTTACCCAACCTCTTGTGACAACATTTAGAGCCTCAGAGAACGTAGGTGTGTACTCGTAAGGTGTCTCCTCATGAACAGCCTTTAACCAATCCTCTGCACCCGCTGTAAACCCTGCTGGACTATACTTCTTAGCTGACCACCAAGCACTCTTGTATGCCTTTGTTGCCTTAGCCAACAGGAAGTCGTTAGCGTCTTTGTGAATACCATGATCCATGATGTGTACTTTATCAGGGAACAGATCAAACAGAACCTCAGCTACCTCACGTCCAGCATCATCATTATCAACCGACAGAATGATTTGGTCGAAGCTATCTAAGTAGGCTGACGCATTCCCCCATAGTTTACCGTTAGGGCTTGCTGATGGTAGAGATACCACAGGGTTAATATAACCACCCCCAGAGAGCATCTGATGGGCGCTCATGGCATCTAGTTCACCTTCACACACAGTAACCTTACGGGCGCAACCAACAGGGAAAAGGTTACTACCAAATAGACTATCTGCCTTAAATCCAGAGTTATGGCTAAAATCTTTAGGTAGCATACGAACCTTGCTAGTTCCATTAGGATAGGGGTATACCTGCTTTAGATCGTTAGTCTTTACGCCAAAGAACTCCATTGTTGCTGGTGAGATACCTCTGAACTCTTTATAAACCAAACCATCAGAAGGTGTATTGTCAGGTACATTACGTTTACTCTTAAGTACCATATCATCCATATTGTATTTATCCTTTAAGGGGTACTCATCAGCAACCCAACTCTCCAAAACCATACCCTTCTGTGGGTAACTCTCGTCACAACTAAAGCATTTACCCACTCGTTTCTCTGTGTGCCAACTGAACGCATCAGATGAACCACAACCAGAAAAGGGACAAGGTAGACCTGATTTGTTCATACTTGTTTCCTTACTTATGTATTACTTATGTTATACTTAAGTTATTATAATCAATAATGATTACTGATTAATGATTAAACCTTAAGGAGTTTCTTATGTATAACTTAAGTAGCTCTTACTATTATGTATCTGGGGTTTCAAGGTGCGTCAAATCACGAAATGTTACAACTCCCACTTTTTATTCACAACGTGCTTGCGAACCTTTTCACAAGACTTTTTAATTCTTACGTTGATAGCCTGTCGGGTCACATTCAAATCGGCCCCTAAGACCTCTCCGTTATGGCCTTGATCGAAGTACATATGGAATAGGTCGTACTCTTCTTCTGTAAGACACTCTTTAGCAGAATCCCATACATCTTTAACCAAATCCTGACGCTCATAAGACTCTGCTTGGTCTGACTCGTTGTCTTCGTCGTGCAAGCTGGAGTCCAGTTGTGGTGCCTCACAGATCAACTTAGCCCACTCAATAGTTTCATCTGAGTAACCGCGTTTGTCCTCTGGTGAACCTAGACCTTTAGCTACACGCACAAGCTCAAAGGGTATAGTAACAGGTAAACAGTCTACATTCAGGAACTTCCACTGTGCCGTGCTGATGACCTGATAGATACGGTTCTCAGGTGCTTGAGGGTTGGCGTTTAGTTCTTCGTATGCAGCCATAACCCCTTCGGAGATCAGATCGTCATGGTGGCTTGTGTTACGGTACTTGCTGGCGCTCTTCTTAGAGAGTGTAGTGATAAACTCAGGTGTCATGTTATTTGCCTTCCTTTGGGAAACTGTCTGTACGTGTGTCGTCTGTGTTGTTAACGCTGCGCAACCCTGCATCTGCACCTACGCCACCCTTCTCAGGTTCGCCCCAACCTGTTGTCTTACTCTCATATTCCCCTGAAGGGCATTTCGTAGCACCTACGTTGCGAGGTATCTGATCGTTCCACACTTTGATAGGGAACTTAGAGTTAGTTAGGTTCTCACCCATGTAATAAATGTTCATGTCATATTCTCCTGTAGGGGGTTATTAGAAAGGTAGTTCGCCAGTAATAGCATCCCGTGGATCATTGAAGTAACCCTTATGCATACGATCAGGTTCAGGTGAAGCAAGCTCCTCGAATGTGTCTACCGCCAATACTCCAAGCTCTCGTAGATGTCTCTCAAGTTCGTTAGTCATATCGTGTATCCTATTTATATGGTGTTTCATTAGTGTAGAACAAGTGGTTGCCAACCTGTCCATCAAGACTATAATGATTCGCCCAGAATGGCAAGACATTTTTTGCATGGTAGTGTGTGCTTGTCATACCTAGAGTATTGCCTTGTAGAGCCTCTTTAGCTACCTCTTGGCTATCTACCCACGCAATCTTGTCCTGATACCCTGTGTGACGCTTAGGGTCATCGTGTAGGCCATCATGTGTATAGCTAAATGCTTTAGGTTCCCACACCACAGAACATACGTCATTAGGATACCTGCTGTCCTCTACCCTGTTTATTATTACGTTAGCTACTGCTTCCTTCCCTTGGTAGGGTTCTCCTCTAGTCTCGAAGAATACTGCTACTGCGAGGCACATAAGTGGTGTCACTATGCCCACTCCTGTCCCATGCTCTTGATAGACAATACGTTGTCCAGTTTGAATGCCTTGAACTGTTCACCATCAATCTTGATAGGTACCACACCGTTAGCTTGGAAAGCCTTACGTACAATCTCGGAACGCTCGTTGTTCTTTAGACCCTTCTTGATGTTGATACGACCATTGTAAACCCGTACACCACCATCCTTAGCTACGAATGACACAGTGAAGAACTTGTTACCGATAACCTCTAAGGCGTCACGTACTGTTTCTTTAGTAAGCATTTTTTATCTCCTTGCTTGTGTTCTTTAGTTGTAGCATGATTCGTTTATGTGGTCAAGTGTTATTCCTATGCCTCATTTTAGATTCCTATAGCTCACTCCTGAACGACTTCCTTCAATTCATGAGGGGAGTCTTGATTGTAAACATTTAGGTAATGCAAGGCTTCTCTAAAGCTGTTAGAATAAGCCACTGGTATACCTGATTTTTTATTTACTACTACGAACATCTTGATTTCCTCTTTTGTGCTTAACCTTTCGGCCAACCTTCTTACGTTTATCAGCCACTACTCTAGTCCTTAGGGCGCCCTCAGACCTAAGTTTCGCTGAGGGGTCTCTTGGATTTATAACCTTACCTTTCCTCTTCATCAGACTTACCTAAGGGTACATATTGTACCTCATCTATGTAGTGTTCTACCATTGCCTCAGCACGAACACCTTCAGACCAATCACTCATATTGTCATAGGCCCAATCCCAAAAATCATCAAGATCAGTCTCAGTTGGGAAGCTCTCAGGGAATACTGTCTCTAGTACATCATTTATCATGTCTTCGAACATTGTGTCTCTCCTTGTTTATGTACCCAGTATAGGTGATTCGTAAGGTAATGTCAATAGTCAGTAAACTTAGTGAACCCCGCCTTCTGACATCCCATTTCAAAGTTCATGATTTTCTTGAACAGTTCAGGGTCATGTACCTCCACTTGGATCAGTACACTTGCCAATGCAGCTTTTAGGTTACCAGACTGACTTGCGTAACAATCGGGGTGTGTGTCTGCTATGACCTTAAGAAGATCGTGACGGGTATATTCTTGTTCAGTCATTTCTTAGGTTCCTTATCTTTCTTATCTTTGTTTGTGGTAGGTATATCTTGACCTGACCAATCATCGCATGGATCATCTTGCTCTGGCATATGTTCTCTCCTTGTATGAAACCTTTATGCAGTGATTCGCATCCTATGTCAACTACTAAGTTTTAACAAGAGTTATCTCACGATCCCTACGACGAACCTCTACCCTTAGACCACCTAAGCAGTCGTATAGGTACAAGGTCTTGTCAGGTGCGTGATCTTCAGGACGTGCAGCTAGGTGATGATGAACACACCAGCGAACTGCGTCCTTTAAAGCACTGTACATACAATCGCCATAAACAGTGTGAATAGGTGCTGTGTATGTTGACTGAGCGCGTTCTTGGAAGATTCTGATACCTACTGGCATGTCTTAATTCCTTGTTTGTTTAACTATAGGTAATCTACAGTGATTCTTATTGTTTGTCAACTGTTACTTGAGCTAGACCCGTAGGATACCACAGAGAACCAATCAACATCGTTACCAAACTGAGACCCTACCGTATCAACAACAGCCCAATAAACCGCTGCGTCCCTGCTAATTTCCTCTGGGTTCCAAGTCATAGGTATGTTCGAAAGCTCTACCTTATCTTCCTTACCAGTCTTAGCGTTACGGATCAAGACTTCACCCCAAGCTACAAAATCATAAGTATTTGTCATATCAGTATTCCCCTTCTAACTCAAGCAACACCTCAAGCGCATACTCCATCGCTTGCAATTCGTTATCGTACTCATAGCAGGTGAAACAGTGGTAGTCCACCCATTCACCACCGATAGGTGTCTGGAAGTTAAATGTGGCGCTTCCATTCCACTCGATCCGAATGTGATCGCCTGTTACGTCTGTTTCTAGGTAATACATGATAGTATCCTTTATTTGTGTCTGTTTAACTATAGGTAATCTACAGTGATTCTTATTAGGTGTCAACCTTTATTTTATCCCAATCTGTTTTGCTCATACGACCACCCCAACCATGACCTGTGGATGTATCACTTACGACCACATCAGCCAAACTATCAATCCACTGCCCCCCGTTATCGAACCACTCAGACATACGCTTATAAGTGCAGACACCTTTGTTACCCCAACTATCACGGGTCTGTGTTGTCTTAACCTCTATGACGTTTTTCATTTCTCAACCCCTTCTGTTTAACTATAGGTAATCTACAGTGATTCTTATTGTTTGTCAACCACCGAATACTCAACCCAGTTGTTTATTGACCACTTCTCAACGACAGGGTTTCCCTCTGCATTCTCATCTATAACCACATAAGCGACAGTCTTAAGGACTAATGCAGCGCGTGTCTCTACAAAACCCCAAGGACCAACAAAAATCTTGTGTGGGTAGTCAGGTGCAAAGGTGTCCATTTCCTCCTCTGATCTGGTGGTAAACTCAAAGCGGTTGCCAGTGCCTTTCTCATTAAATGCACCAAGGATCGGTGGGTTGCCTTTAAGATCGCCGTTATGGTATGGAGCGTACATTTGAAATCCTTTCTAGGTTATATCCATCTGACTTGAGATTACTCTACAGTGATTCGGGTGGTAGTGTCAAACACTATTTTATTTTGTATGTTAACCTTTTGATTCTTATTCTAATTCCCTCGTACCCTAAATTCCCTTGTAGGGGTGTACCCTAAATTCCCTCGTACCCTAAATTCCCTCGTAGGGGTATCTCTAATTCCCTCGTAGGGGTATCTCTAATTCCCTCGTAGGGGTGTCTCTAATTCCCTCGGTGGGGTGTCTCTAATTCCCTCGTAGGGGTGTCTCTAATTCCCTCGGTGGGGTCTTACATTCTTGAATCTGAATGTTACCGTTATCATCACAATTTGTTACAGAATCGCAATAATCGTTCACAATACTTGTCAACCCTATTGACTCAAATTGTGAACGATTCTTACATCATGAATTGTTACGAATCAGTAACAAAAGTAACGATATTTGTGTCAACTGTTGACTCCCTATTGTTTCAATTAAGTAACTGATTCGTGATAATTGTTTCAATGCCTAGACCCTTTAATTAACTGTTGACTCATGCGAATCAAATCTTTACTATTGCAATCTTTTGATTCGCTTTTGATACGAGTCACAGAACCTCTATAGTACCAGAGCGAATCAGGTTAAGTCAAGGGGTTGACATTTTATTTTTTAGTCTGATTTTTTGTTGATGATTCGTTCCAACTAGTTTAATCGTTAAACTATAGAGTCGGAATCCGCCAACACTAACACTTAAAGGAATATAAACCTCGGCTCACGTATAGAATAACATGATTCGCCAAGTAGGTTCAACCCTAAAAATAGACTAATATGCAAATATAGGGGGTTGACGGATTAGAACGCGCCGAATCACTTTTTTGATATACGGGACGCTAAAACTTAAAGGGTGTTCTATGGGGCTTAAATCGCCAGTTTGATGCTATTGACGAATCTTTTGTATTTATGTAACCGCGCGCGCCCGATTCCTTTATATGTGCCGCGAGATGTTTTTCAGATACCTGACTCCAGATCATTTTGAACTTTATGAAATAACCTCTTGCAATAGTGCATAAGGTCCGATATTGATTCCCTATGCCGCCGCCCATATAGGGAAAGGGGGAACGGGTCTAACGGGCCTGTCAAGTGTCACGGTTTGGATGTAATGCCGCCGCGACCTGTTTAACTTTCCACTTTCATTGGCTTGCAATCACGCGAGTCAATCAATTGGGAAAGTTAAAATGTTTCAAAATATCCACCCAAAAGTGATAGCAGCTTATCGCAGCACAGTTAGAGCGAATGACAAAAATGCCGAGGATTACAGCAATGCATACACTGAAAGAGCTGTTACTAGGGCTTCGAACACATTGAGCAAGAGGATAAAAGAGTTCCATCCCGATTTGGACATGCAACAAAACATTGCTTTGCGAACATGTTTGCAGGAAATGGATAATATCAACACTGATAAGGAATCTTAATATGAAAAGCACAGATCAAATTGAACGCGATTTAGTTAATTACATTATGGGATTGTGGCACCAACGCAGGATTCAAAAGTATATTGCCGCAAAACCTGAAGATATCACCACCTCAAAATTTACTTTAAAACGTGACTCCAATGGTGCCACATACTTAACACGCAAGGAATCTTAAGATGAATCGTCAAATCTTTACTATCGCAACACGTCCGAACGGCTCAAAAGGTCAATTCAATGAAATTCAAGGCTTGCCTTTGTTGACTCTAGATCAAGCGCAAAAAGCTCTTGAATTGAATAAGAATAAATCCGACGCCGAATTTGTTATTTTGAACACGCAAGCTAGATAATAAGGAATCCCGATATGCCCACAATCAAAAAAGAAATGCCACGTAAAGCCGGTCAGATGATGTCTAATCGTTATCAGTTCCGAAGGTTTAAACATGCGGAGGACATGCACAAGTTTTTGAACACAAGCGACAATGCGCTATTCTGGAAAAAGACGCCTCATGATTTACCGTCAGGTATGTATAGGTCACAAATCCACGTATGCCGCGACACTCGCAAAGCCACAGAAACATTTACAAAAGTATAAGGGGTCTTGATATGTCCAACTATAAAATACTAGGCGTAGGAACCAACGCAAAGACTGTTAAGGGTGATGGATCAGAATATCTAACAGGCATTGTATACATGACACCTTGGAAAGTATCCGTAGGAAACAAAACATTCAATTCATGCGCTATGGCAGAACAAGCGGGATGCATTAAAGCTTGCCTCAATACAGCGGGACGTGGTGCAATGAATTGTGTGCAATCTGCCCGTGAACGAAAGGCTAAATTGTTCTACAGCAATCGTGAATCTTTCATGGCTCAATTAGATACGGATATCACAAAACTGTCCAACTATTGTGCCAAGCGCGGGATTCAACCCGTAGTGCGATTGAACGGCACAACAGACATCCGCTTCGAATTGATCAAAGATAGCGACGGCAAAACAGTATTTGAGCGACACCCAAACGTGGCTTTCTATGATTATACAAAAATCGCCAATAGGGACGTATCATCTTTTAATAATTATCATCTTACGTGGTCTTATTCTAATGCATCGCCTAAGTATGCCGCCATGATGCAAACGGCTATATCTAAGGGAATGAATGTCGCGGTAGTCTTTCGTGCTGCGGTTAACTATGCAAAGACATGGTCGGGACTCCCTATGGTCAATGGCGACTCGGACGATCTACGTATTCTGGACCCAAAGGGCGGACATGTGGTGGCGCTATACGCCAAAGGTAAAGCAAAGAAAGACACAAGCGGATTCGTTGTAGACTTTGCTTAACATATGAAGCCCATACAAGCCCATAAGTAGCGTTAGGTCACTACCATAGCCTAGCGTTACAATGGGCTATCTGACGGTCCTTATATCAAGTGAGCGTATGGATATTCCACAATGAAAGCATGAGTCTACATTGGGAATCCGTTTGGATATCTTGGGCAATACATGGCGAGGTGTTATATTGTAACGATATATATGTGTTGCGAATCGCCTCTCCTAGCGCAAGGTTTTTCTTTAGAGTCAAGCGTTATCCTATTGGAATCCTTGGGTTTGTTTCATGTGTGCTACACTAGTGCATTTATGCCACACCATAGAATTAATTTCCATCTGGGGCGCATTAGCTATTGACATTAGGGTCCCTAGGGATTCTAGGGTGATTCGTTTTGGGGTAGGGGTTCCCACCTATGAATCCAAAAGAAAAGAAATACTTTGGTAAGTGACGTAACGTCATTCGCGGGGGTTAATACCCTTATGTGTCCTTTAGACACCACACCCTACATGGTGACGTAAGGGACGTATGATCTCATATGAACCACCACAAGAATCACATATGAAGCGTGAGTTCTTTACGGACAATGACCACCAGAAATAAAAAACAAAAGGAAAATACCTCTATGTGTGTTCTTTATGTCACAGTATAGAATAATATCGCTACAAAATGACGCACTAGAGAAGAAACTGTTTGACGTAGCCTGAAACCCCAGATATATAATAGTATAGGATACTTAAGTTATACATAAGAATCAACAATAGTTTTATATTCTATAATAATTAACCATTAAATATAAATTCTTACGTAAAGTAAGTTATACTTAAGTTATACCAATGTGATTCATGGTGTGGTCCTAGAGGAGATTCCTAGCGACCCCTAAGAATACTTATTAGGTGTGGTATAATAATAATCCCCTCCTTAATAATAATCCCATAAGAATTTCCTCCCCAAGAGGGAACCCTACTTCCATATACAATTAAGTTATGAGTTGTGGGGTAACTATAGTGTTGTGGTTAATATAACTACAGCTTCGTACAATATATTGAGACAAAGGTAGATTCCTAGTGCCAAATAGACTCCCTAAGAACCCAAACATTGCCCGTAAGGTACGTGAAGGTATCGGGGGTGGTGTTACCGTAAGGCAAATCTTTGCTTCTGTATTGCACATGAAGGATGCCCCTCAGTCTTATAGTACTTTCTATAAGTTGTATCGTGAGGATATGGATGAGGTTAAGTTCCAGATTGATTCTAAGGTTGGTAAGACAGTTATTGACCAAGCATTAGATGGTGACTTCAAGTCTCAGGAGTTGTACTTACGTTCACGGGCTAATTGGTCTCCTAGTTCTCATGTACAGGAACAAGAGGTAGGTACTGAAGAGGAAGAGAATGAGGGTGCAGTTAATGCCCTTATGGCTGCTCTAGGTAAGGAATCTGAAGAGGAATAAGGTTACTCAGGTGGTTTGGCACCCTTAAATGTCGATGATACCTCCGCTGGACTGACAGCCTGAGTTTTTACAATAACAGGAATAACATGCTAACTGCTCAGACCCTACGAGAGATGCCTGATGATCAGGTACAAGAGGCACTCTCTAAGATGTCCAAGAGGCAGCTAGATGAGCTACAGAAAGAGTATAAGTTCTGGGCTAGACCTAATCAGATTGAACCTGAAGGGGATCATAATGTGTGGTTCCTTAACTGTGGTCGTGGCTTTGGTAAGACATGGACTGGCGCTCAGTGGGTACGAGAGAAGGTTAAGGAGGGACATAAGCGTATTGCTTGTGTAGCCTCTACGAACTCTGATATTGAACGTGTTATGGTTAAAGGTGAGTCAGGTTTCTTGGCTCTCTGCTCTAAGTACGATAAGACCTACAAAGGTAAGGACATGGGTTTCCCTGAGTGGTCTCCTACTAGACGTACTCTTACTTGGGCTAATGGTGCTAAGGTTGAGTTTTACTCTGCTGAAGAACCTGAGCGTCTTCGTGGTCCTCAGTTTAGTGCTGCATGGTGTGATGAGCTTGCTGCATGGAATAAGGACGAAGATACTTGGGATATGCTTCAGTTTTGTCTACGATTAGGTAAACACCCTAAAGTTTGTGTGACAACTACTCCAAAATCTACTAAATTGGTGCGAAAGTTACTAAAAGACCTTAAAACTTGTATTACTGTAGGGTCTACATTCGATAATGCTTCAAACTTGGCAGATACCTACCTAACGGCTGTTAAAGATCAGTACGAAGGTACTAGGTTAGGTCGTCAGGAACTCTATGCTGAAGTCTTAGAGGAGAATGAAGGCGCACTCTGGACTACAGACACTATTGATAGTTGTCAGGTAGACAGAAAAGATATACCTGATCTAACACGTATTGTTGTGGCACTTGACCCTGCTGTTACCTCTAATGCTGAGTCTGATATGACTGGTATTATTGTGGCTGGTGTTGATGTCAACGGTAAGTCTTATATCTTAGGAGATTATACTGATAGATTGTCACCTCAAGGTTGGGCATCTAAAGCTATTGAACTATATCATTCCTTTGAGGCTGATAGGATCGTAGCTGAGGTCAACCAAGGTGGTGATATGGTTAAACATACGATCCACGGGGAGGACGAGAGCGTGCCTCTTAAGATGGTTAGAGCCTCTAGGGGTAAGTATGCCCGTGCAGAGCCTGTAGCTGCCCTCTATGAGCGTGGTTTAGTGCATCACGTCAGGAACCAAGAAGACGGTGCAAACCTTAATGAACTAGAAACTCAAATGAGAACTTGGGAGCCTTTAGGTTCTATAGGTTCTCCAGACAGACTTGATGCTATGGTTTGGGCATTAACTGATCTTATGCTTAATGGCTACCAAAAACCTCAACTGAAACTTGTATATAGTAGTATCAAAGGACTGAGTTAATGACTAAGAGCCTGTCAAAAACAGAATCTACTTCTATTCTAGGTGTGGCAGGGCAGAATGTCCATAATGGAACTATCCGCGCAGACGAGTTCCTACGGGAGCTTAAGGGTAGGGAAGCTGTAAAGAAGTTTCGCGAGATGCGTGACAATGATAGTACCATTGGTGCTGTTATGTATGCAGTTGAGCAGATGCTTCGTGATGTTGAGATTAATGTAAAACCTTCAGATGATAGTGACGCAGCTAATAAAGAGAAAGAGTTTGTTGAGAGTATCTTAGATGATATGGAGCATACTCTAGATGACCATATTGCAGAGGCACTTAGCTTTCTGTCGTATGGTTTTTCTTGGTTTGAGGTTGTGTATAAGCGTCGAGAAGGCTTGGGTCAGAACCCTAAGAAGAAGTCTAAGCACTCTGATGGACGCATGGGTGTCCGTAAGTTGGCTTGTCGTTCCCCTTGGACTATTGACAGGTTTGACGTAGAGCATAAAACTGGAGACATCTTAGGTATCTACCAGAGTACAGGTTACGGTACAGGTAATAATTATATCCCTAGCCGTAAGTCTGTTTACTACAGGACAACTACTATTAACGGTGATCCTTCAGGTAGGTCTATCCTACGGAACGCCTATACTAGTTATCAGTACCTTAACAATATGCAGTCTATTGAGGCTGTAGGTGTTGAGCGTGAGTTAGCTGGTATTCCTGTTGCCCGTGTACCTGCTGAGTACCTTTCCCCTGATGCTACTGAGGGTCAGATTGCCTTCCGTAATGAACTACAGTCTATCCTACGGGATGTCAAGTTCAACGATCAAGGTTATATTATCCTACCTAGTGATTCCTATCCAGATAAGGATGGTGCGCCTACAAGTGAGCGTCTGGTTGATGTAGAACTTATGTCTTCTAGTGGTACTCGTAATATTGATATAGACCCAATTATTCGTCGTTACCAGCATGACATTGCTCGTAGCGTACTGTCTGAGTTCTTAATGCTTGGTGGTGGTTCTAACGGTTCCTACGCCCTCTCTAAGAGTAAGACAGACTTATTCCTACGTGCCTTGGAGAGCTACATCACTCAGGTGGTAGATACGCTTAACAAGCAGCTTATTGAGCCTCTGTGGGAACTAAACAACCTTAACCCTGACCTTATGCCAAAGTTGGTTGCTGGTGACGTTGCTCCCCATGACCTTAAAGAGCTTGGATCATATCTTCGTAATCTCAATGGCGCTAGTATTAACTTGGCTGACCAACCTGAGATAGTTGATGCTCTCCTTCATAATGCTGAACTTCCTGAACTGGATCGTAAGAAGTATGATGAGTCACTTGAGATGGCTCGTCAAGCTGCTTTAGCTCCTGTTCAAGAGGAACCAGAGGAAGAAGAAGAGGAAGAAGATCAAGAAGACTCCGACGAAGATAAACCTAAAGATCAGGAGTGACTATATGTCATCTATTAACGTACTCAGGGCTAAATTCGGAGACAGCGCAAGACTGCTACTCCCTTTCGTAAAAGCCGCAGAAGACCTCGAAATTGCCATAGATGAACTAGCTTCAGGGGGTCTTGAGTTCACAGGGGGCTTCGAGGAGCGTACTACAGGTAGCTCAGGTGCTAATGACCTAGGTTCTAACGTGCAGTACACTGCTGCACAAGCTACCTCTAAAACTTGGAAACGCTTTGGTTTCTCTCGTACCCGTCAGATCGCTAATGATGTACAGTATTGGGGAGAAACGAACCCTACCTTCGATCAGACAAAAGGTTTGTTTGGTGGTCTTTATATGCCACCCGAGTTCGATCAGCTAATTGACTTCGAAGACACCTCTAACGCATCCGCAGTAACTTCAGGTGATCTACAGTACACAGCAGCTACAGGCAGTTATGATGTCAGTGGTTGCCAGAAAGGTGATCGCGTAGACATTCGATTCTCTTTTAATGCTGTACCACAGGTAGCTAACTCCACCCTTGAGGTAGGTCTGATCTGGTCTACCCGTGACGCTAACGACAACATCACCTTCACCTTCCCGCTAACAACACAACCTATCTTCTACGGTACAGGTTCCCAAGGAGCCGCATATTTGAACCGAGTTGAGATGTCTGCTTACATTGCTTCTGACGAAGACCGTAATGCTAGAGCGTTGCCAGCTATTCGTTGCAATAATGAGATTCTTATTCAGCCTTTGTCCACTCTAATTACAATCGTAAGGTAAGCTATGACTATTCGCATAACAAGAAACGCTGAAGGCAACTGCATAAACTTCGTAGGTTCGTCTAACCCTGCTTATTGGAACGCTTGTCTTAGCGCAGTTATCAACGAAGACGACAGCACACGTATTAACATCATCAACGACATTCGCTCTGAGAGTTCAGCAGAGACTGCTTATGAGTTCTACGCTCTGCCTTTCGAGGACTTCTCGGACAAAAACGGTAACTTATTCACGGATGCTCAAGCTGCTGTAGACTACATCAACCTCGAAGCTAACGTATCTGGTGTATCTGACACAGGCTCAGACCTCACAGATGTTGTAGTTAACTTCCGTCTTGACGACACAAACACTTCTGTCATCCTAGACAACGGTGCTGCCTTTGGTGTTAACACGATTAAGGCTGTTGCTGACGCAGACGGTACAATCCACATTCACGCTATTGGTGCTGGTGCACCTAGTGGAACTGACAACCCGTCAGACCACAAGCACTACGAGAAGCTAGTACACACTAACGTAGAGATCAACGGTAACGCTGTAGCAGGTGGTCTTCAGGATGTCGTGAACACTCTGAACGAACTCTTCACAGTTGGTCCTTTTGAGGCTGTTGTTATCTCTGACCCCTACAGCACGATGATTTCTGATGTATCTGGTGTAGATGCTAACGGTGCCTTAGACGGTAACGCTGTAAACCCTTCTAACTCAGACATCGCTGGCGGTTCTGCTGCTCACTACAACAAAGCTGGTTGGTTGTCTTCTGACACCATCGACCAAGCTGGCGAATACTTCAGCTTCGACATTCGTGTTGAGGGTATCATCGGTATGGGTCTTGTTGTTGCTGACGCAGCAGACGTAAACGGTAACGCAACCTACGGCGACCCTGCTAAGTTCTGTGACGGGGTTACTAACTCAGGTCACTACGGCTATCAGTTCGGTCACTTCTTCCACCCTAGCCCTAACGGTCCTTGGACTAACTACGGTGCTAACACTGGATATGTTATGGGTAGAGGTTGGTCTAATGCTACAGATAAGTTCTCAGGTTCTCCTGAAGGTGCTGACTGGCTTGCAGGCAACCCTGTTAAGATGCGTGTAGGTATAGACGAGAACGGCTTTATCTCTATCGACTATTATGATGTAAGCGAGAGTACTTGGATAGTCTGTGCTCGTACTAGCTACCCAACAGTAGAAGGCGTAGAGTACAAGTTAGGCATCAAGTTGTGTGACAGCTATTCTCGTTTGGCTAGTCTGCCAAAGATTCACTTGCACACCCCTCTAGCCCCTACGATGTACTTCCGTTATATCGAAAGCCCTGACGGTGTGTTCAACTACCCTCTCTTTTCTACAGCAGAGGAAGCTGAGTATTACGACGAGATTATTAATGGTTTAGCTGAAGGAGCGGGTTCGTCACACACACACACTTACACAGACGACCCTACAGGGACAACGTGGTACATGCCAGAAGCAACTCATGATGCTTCTACTTACGTCCACAGTTCTGCACCTAACGGCTTCACGTTTAACGGCACGACTGTTAACTGGACAGAAGTTACTTCTTTGACTAACGCTGACCTAGCCCCTTCTGCTTTCTCATCACTTGACTACAGCTACGAGGAAGGCACTGCGGTAAACTTCCAACTATTCCCTGCTGGTGCTACGTTTACACAGTCTGTCTCAATAAGCCCTGCTGGTTCTGGGATGCTCTACAACTCTAACACAGGCTACCTACAAGGTACTCTGACTGATGTTGGTGCTGACACCACGTACACAGTGACCGTGACACGGGCTAACTCCTACGGTTCTAGTGTTGGTACGTTCGAAGTGCTTGCTACTGATGTAGCGCCTGTTCAGACTAACGACACTCCTTGGACTAAAGCTCTGGACTTCAGCGGCTCTAGTGAACATGGTAAGCAAGTATCTAACCAAGCATACACTAACCCTATCTCTATGGGCTTTACAGGAACAACTTTAGGGGGGCACAGTACAGACTCAACTAAAACTTCTGACTATACTTACTCAAGACCTTGGGCTTGTACGACAGTATTTCAAGTCGATAGACATAGTTCTAATCAGCATATCTGGAACTATGGAGAAGGTGCTGGTACTAATGATGATAATATTTACCTGAGACTTACTGCTAGTGGCAAGTTGTACTTCGGTTGGGGTCGAGAAGGCGTAGGCTACAATGAGTGTGAAATCTACGACATCTCTTACGGTCAAACATCTGATTGGTTCGGAGTTTATATAGCACACAAGGGGGCGAGGTGGAGTAGTTCTGAGGCCACTGCAAGTAACTTGGCAGATACCTTCGACATTCGACTGATGACCTCAGATAATGGAGATAACTTTAGCACTCTAGGTTCTAACTTATCCACTAGTGCTAATTGGGTAAGTACTGGAGTTAGAATGGATAGAGCATTTGGTGGTCATTTTACTCTTGGCGGAAGAGGCTCTAATAGAAACTTTCACGGTAAGGTATCTAGCCAAGTTGTTACTACTCTTGTTGCTAATAGAAACATGCCGACGGACAATGAAATCACCAAGATGATTACCGATCCTATCAAGTGGGTAACCAATTTCAAGATAGGTAATGAATATAGAATGCCCACCTATCAGTATCCGACTTCTAACTTTACAAGGAACAGTTCTGCCCCAGCTACGTCAACTCAAGTATGGCTAATGGGAGACGGTACTAGCGACTCTTACTCTAATGGTATGAGAAACTATGTATACCCTGCTGACCAGAACTGGACTAAGATGCAATTAAACAGTATGGTTTCTAACGACATCGAAACTGTGAACATCCAAGGGTTGACATAATGTATGATCCAGACACTCTCCCTACTGAGGAAGAAATAGAGAAGGCAGATAAACCCCTGAACAAACCTTTTAGGTTGCCGAAAGGTAGCTCTAAGAAGTTCGGGGTTTACGTCAAGGACGGTGACAAGACCAAGAAAGTTACCTTCGGTGATCCTAATATGGAAATACGAAGGGACGACCCTAAAGCTAGGGCTAACTTCAGGTCTCGTCATTCATGTGACACAGCGACAGATAAGACTAGCGCCCGATACTGGTCTTGTCGTATGTGGGAGAAAGGGACTTCTGTAGGACAGATGACAAAATCTATGGAAGGTCAAATCCTTAAATCTGATGAAGAGCAGAGGTTAGTCTACGGATGGGCCTCAGTCATCACAGAGAAAGGCGAACCAGTAGTGGATCGTCAAGGTGACGTAATTAAACCTGACACGCTAGTAAAAGCCGTGAATAGCTTCATGGAGCATGTGCGTGTAGGTAAACAGATGCACGATGGGGATCAGGTTGGTATTGTGGTTCATTCATGGCCATGCACTAACGAGATAAACAAGTCTGTCGGGCTAGAGGCTGACCGTGAGGGTTGGCTGGTCGCTTTTAAGGTCTATGATGATGAGGTCTGGGCTAAAGTTAAAAGTGGAGAACTCGCCGCCTTCAGTATTGGGGGTCGTGCGGTAAAAGGAGAGTATGATGGCGACTGAGTTGCTTGAACTTCAACTAGAGGAGCTATCTTTGGTTGATCGTCCAGCCAACGCAGAAGCGATGGTTACTCTTTTCAAACGAGACGATACCCAACTAGAGGACATCGACAAGATGACTGATGAACAAGAAAACAAAGTCAAAGCCTACATGAAGGAAAAAGGCTGCGGCAAAGATGAGGCTATGAAGGCACTTGGTTACGGTGAAGAGAAGGCTGAAGAGGCTGACCCTACCGCAAAACTATCTGATGAGGTTGATACTCTGAAGGCAGAAAACGAGCGTCTACGCAAAGGTCTGATCGAAGAAGGCTACGTTATTAAGGCTGAAACCATCGAAAAGAAAGCTCCTGAAGAGTTTGTCGAGTACGAAGGTGAACAGATCAACAAGGCTGATATTCCAGCACCTATCCTTAAGGCTCTGGAAGCTGCTGAGATTGAGAAAGCTGATATGGCTCTGACTAAGAAAGCTGAAGAGAACCTTCCGCATTTCTCTGTTGAAGCTGCTAAAGGTTTACTTTCTGCTGTATCTAAAATGGATGACGCGGAAATGTTGATGGAAGCTCTTGCTGCTGCTGACAAAGCGTTTGCAGATAAAATGGAAGAGTTTGGTAAAGCTGATGTTGACGGAGAGTTCTCCTCTGCATCTGATAAAGTTGAACACATGGTTAAGTCTCACATGGAAGAGCATGGACTTACCAAAAAGGATTACGCCAAGGCTTATGCGGCAGTCGCTAAGACCCAAGAAGGCAAGTCCCTTATCGCTAAAGCCTATAAAGGAGAATAACTCATGGCTACTATGCAATCGCGGGATACCCGTACTTTTGTTGCAGGTGAAGACCTTTCCTCTGCTCAATTCAAATTCGTTACTCTGGAATCTGACGGTCAAGTTGATTTGGCTGACTCTGCTGGTGAGAACTGCTTAGGCGTTCTTCTGGTTGAAGGTGAAGCCACTCGCGCTGTTACCGTAGTGATGTCTGGTTCTGTTATGGTAGAAGCTGGTGGTACGGTTACTGCTGGTGGTGCTGTTGCAGCAGATGCAACTGGTCGTGCCGTAGACGCAACAACTGGTGATGTTATCATGGGTTATGCCCGTGAAGCTGGTGTTGCATCACAGGTTATCGAAATCGAACTTATCCAAGGCGGCAACGCTTCGGCGTAAACCCGATTAAAAGGAAAATAATATTATGCCTATGTTGACACCATCTCAGGTACACATTGATGTACCTCTGACTAACCTGACCATTGCTTATGCTCAGGAAACTTCTAATTTCGTAGCGGATAAAGTGTTTGGTACTATCTCCGTTGATAAACAATCTAACAAGTTCTACAAGTATGACCGTGAAGGTCTTCGTCATGGTGACGTTAAGTTGCTTGCACCACGTACTGAAGTTAACCGCGTTGGTATGTCCCTCTCGACAGACAACTACTTCGCTGATGTTCGCGGTTTGGGTATGGACTTTGAAGAGCAAGAGCTTGCTAACGAAGACACTATGCTGGAAACTCGTTCACAAGGCGCTAACGTCCTGATCGAAAAAATCCTTATTGATCGTGAAGTCCGTTGGGCTGACACATTCTTCAAGGCTGGCGTTTGGGGATCAGAGACTACTCCTTCTAACTTGTGGTCTGACTACACGAACTCTACGCCAATCGTTGACGTGACGAATGCTCGTCGTGCAATGCAGCTTAAGTCTGGTGGCTATAAGCCAAACTGTATGGTTGTTGGTAAAGCAGTTCGTGACATCTTGGTTAACCACCCAGACATCCTTGCTCGTTTGAATGGTGGAGCTACTGTTGCTAACACTGCTCTTATCACAGATGCTAAATTAGCTGAAATCTTCGAAGTTGAAGCATTCTTGGTTATGGAAGCTGTCTATAACGACTCTGCTGAAGGTGTTGCTGATAACATCGACTTCATTGGTGGCAAGCATGCTATGTTGGCATATAAGCCTTCTTCAATGGGTCTTAAGACGCCAGCTTCGGGTGCTATCTTCACATGGGATGCTATCCCTAATGTTGGTGGCCTTGGCATCACGGTTGAGTCCTTCTCAGACGATGCTCTTAAGCGTCAGCAGGTTGCTGAGATGATCCAAGTTAAGTGCGCAGATGACATGAAAGTTATCGGTTCTGACCTTGGTTACTTCTTCGACAGCGTTGTAGCTTAACAGTTACTTACTAACGGTAGACCCTGAGATTAGTCTTGGGGTCTAACCCAATTATAAAATACCGTAACAACATCTAAATAGGAATATGATATGCACCCTACATGGTTAGGTTTTCAGGTTGATTGGCCTGTATTCGTTAAAAACCCTTTTCAAGCGGCAGATACTTCTTGGACAAGAGGTGAGCATTTTAACTGGCAAGAGCGACGAGTTGATCCTTACAAGGTTTATACTATGTACGCCTGTGGTTATCTCTACCACAATAAAGATTTAGAGAAAGATAATAAGGTTGGTGACCGCCTTAGTGAGATGAATACAGAGCAGCTTTATACTCTTGTAGGTCTTCTGAATGGTGAGGTTAAGAAACGTACCACCACTGCTGAAGAACTTAAGAACAAGCGATGTCGTCAGTCTAAGATTGATGATAAACAACGTGGATTGCTCCGCTCATTCCTACGTAAGAACCCTTGGATTACTGAGGATTTCTATAAGTTTCGAGATGACATTCTCGGAGAGTAAATAACAAGGAGACCTGATATGAGTTGGTCCTATGACCCTACAGACTTAAATACGACCACCGCTTCAGGTCGCCTAAACACAGTAAGATTTCTGGTAGGTGACACAGATACTAATGACCAGAAGGTTCAGGATGAAGAGATAGTTTTTTCTCTGGATCAGACTAATGATGATGTAAACGCTGCTGCTTCCTACGTAGCTCGTACTCTAGCTTCTAAGTATGCCTCTAAGGTTACCATTGAACTTGATGGTCAACTAAAGGCTCAGTACAGTGACCTATATAAGCACTACAGGTCTCTGTCTGATAAACTAGACTACCAAGCTAAGAAGTTTGGCGCTCAGTTAGGTATACTTGCAGGTGGTATAAGTAAGACTAGGGTTGGTGTAGTTAGAGATAACACTGACAGAGTAGAGCCAGCGTTCCGTAGAGATAGGTTCCTTAACCCCCCTGATTCTGATAGCTATAGCTAAGAGGTAGACATGCTCAGTAAGGATATGTATACCCTAGTGAATGAGTTTGGTCAATCCGTAACTCTTAGGAAGGTTGTCACAGGTGCTTATGATCCAAGTACAGGTACAGCAGGTAACACAACCACAGACTATTCCGTTAAGTCTTACATGGCTGAATTTACCTTGACAGAGCTTTCTCTGGATACTGTTGTTAGGGGAGACAGGAAAGCCCTTCTGTCATCCCTTGATACCTCTGGTGTAGCTATCCCTGCTCCTGATGAGAGTGACCTCTTGGTGGGCGTAGGAGACACTGTTAGGGTAGTTTCTACTCAGACAATATACAGCGGAGATAGTGTAGTTTGCTACATCTGTCAAGTAAGGGAGTAGTATGGCACAGGTAACAGTTAAAAGTCGTAGTATTGTTAATAAGATTAAAAATAAATCGACAGAGATTATAAACGAAGAACTAAAAGATCACTTCACAGGTATGGCTAACTTTGCCATTGGGGAGTCTCCTATTTGGTCTGGTGCTTACGTTAAATCCTTCTCTTTCAAGTCTAACAACTCTAGTAGTCGTGGACGTAGGATTGATGGTGCTAACTGGAAGTTTCCTAAGCAGACAGGTTCTGAGGCAGATAGGGCTGAAGGTCATGCACTACTTATGGGTGACATCAATGCAACCTTCGTCAACAACGACCCTCTTGTAGTAAAGTCCTACACTCTTAGGAATGACTCTAATCACGCTACGTTTGTTGAATACGGTGTGGGTGGACCCACTGGACCTAAACCTCCTAACGGATACCGTATCTTTGAACAACTAAGGGCGGGAGCTTCGTATAAACTATGAGTGACATTAACAGAAAGATCAGGGCTGCACTAGAGACACACATATCAAACATATCAGGACTACCCGACATTGCCTACGAGAACGTCCCTTATGAGCCTACGACAGGCCAGAGCTTCATTCGTTTAGCCTATATGCCCACAATACGTAAACCTGCTGTAAGAGGACTAAATCCACAACAGGAATACAGAGGGCTTCTTGCACTAAACGTGTATTCCCCTGAAGGTTCTGGACCTGCTACTTGTGAAGATATTGTAGAGAAGTTACTAGAGGGTTTTGAGGCCACTACAGACATTACTTACAACGATGGCAGTGACGACTACACTGTTTGTATTGACTACGCTGAGAGAAGCATTGGACTTACTGATGCTCCTTGGTATTTAATCCCAGTCAACATCGGCTGGTTCATCTACAACTAGGAGAATTAGATGACTTGTTTCGCACAAGGTTCCCGTTCCAGCCTTTCGTATATTGTTGAAACTACTTTCGGCACTACACCTGCTGGTAACTTTACGAACCTACCTTTCAGCACTCATTCGCTGAACCTAAATAAAGACCGAGTAGCTGGTAACGACATCCAAGCTGACCGTATGCCTCGCGTTGATCGTCACGGTAACCGTCAGACAGGTGGTGATATTGCTGCTGACCTTCGTAAGAGTGACTACGATGATTTCCTTGAATCGGCTATGCTTGATACTTGGGCTACGGATGTTCTTAAGGTAGGCACTACCCCTAAGTACTTCTCCATAGAAGACTATGCTGCTGACATCGACCAAGCCCGTGTTTTCACTGGTTGTACTGTGTCTACTATGGCTATTTCCATTGCACCTAACCAGATGGTAACAACTACCTTTGGTATGGTAGGTAAAGATATGTCTATAGGAACTACTGAGAAAACTCAAGATGATGCTTCTGGTAACTCACCTTTCGATGCTTACTCTGGAGACTTGGCTATAGGTAACGTAGGTGCTTCTTCTTCTGTAGCTATCGTAACCAGTATTGACTTTAACCTGAACAATTCCTTCGCACCCACCTTCGTTGTTGGTGATGATAGCGCACCTTGTTTGGAAGTTGGTCGTGCTGAAATCGAAGGTACTATCACTGCATACTTCGAAGATGCTTCCTTAATCAACCGTTTCATAAATGAGACTGAGACTGAACTCTCTGTATCCGTAGATGACCCTACTGGTTCTAACACTTATACCTTCTTATTCCCCCGCGTCAAGATTAACTCTGCTGACGTTGGTGTAGATGGCCCTAACAGCCGTATCATCAATATGTCCTTTGTTGCTCTATATGACAGCACTGAGGAAACTAACCTGAAGATTACCCGTTCATAAGAATCCCGCAAGGGAGGGGCTGGCGCTGTGTCGGGTGGTGCTGGCCCCAACTATATAACACCCGACTTTCATAAGGAAACCCGACAATGGATTTGATGGACCTTAAACCCACTAGTGATACTGTAGAGGTCACACTAATGCACCCTAACACTGGTGATGTTCTTAAGAATGACGACAAGTCTGATATGACCATTACAGTGTACGCAATGCATTCTAAAGAGCATAAATCTGTGATGCATGAACAGACTAATAAACGTCTTAAGTCTATGCAATCTGGAAAAAAGCAAGAATTTACCGCTCAAGACCTTGAGGATGCAGCCCTTACGTTGTTATCTAAAGTTACGGCAGAGTGGAACATAACTTACGGTGGAGATAAACCTAAACTCACTGCCACTAAAGCCAAAGAGTTATACGACGAAGTGTTCTGGATTAAAGATCAGATTGAGGGGGCTTTATCTAACTCTCTGGATTTTACGAAAGCCTAACTTCTCAGTTATGTGAGTGGTCTGAACACCAGTTCAACCTCAACAAACCTGACAAGGATGGCATTACGGAACGACAGCATCTTGAACAAGTAGAAGGGCAGATCGGACGAAGACCTGAAGCACTGGAACCCCCGACAGTATTTCCTCAGCTTTTGTCTCATGTCTGGTCTGCCTTTTGTGTTTTAAGCAACAGTAGAACCTCTGGTTTTTCTGGCCCTAATCCGATAACATACGAACAAATTAAAGCATGGAAGGAACTGACTGAGACACCTATTACTCCTTGGGAAGTGGAAGTGATTAAACGTCTTGATACAGTTTATATGGGGGTAGCAAATGGCTGATATACAGGTAATTATGGAAGTGGTCGGTCAGCAAGATATGGTGAAGGCCATTAAGACTGCTGAACGTATGGAGCTTGAGTTCAAGAAGTTAGACAAAGCCTTCAATACAAACAAGATTTCTGGTCAACAGTACTCCAAAGGTGTTGCTCAAATAGAAGCAAAGTACAAAACTCTAACTAAAACGACTGACCAACTAACATCTTCGACAAAGAGGTTTGCTGCTTCACAAGCTATGGCAGGTAAGAGAATCAACCGAATGGGCGCTAACTTACAACAGGTTGGCTATCAGGTTGGCGACTTTGCTGTTCAGGTTCAAGGTGGCACTAACGTCATGGTCGCCCTTGGTCAACAGGGTGCTCAGTTATTGGGTATCTTCGGTGCAGGGGGTGCTTTAGCTGGTGCTGCCCTAGCCATTGGTACTGCTTTAATCGCACCTCTAATGAAAGGGGAAAAGGCGGCTAAAAACCTTACTGACAGAATTAAAGACCTCAAGGCTGAAATATCTGACCTTAAAGGCGAACAAGTAATACCCCAAGAGCAAGTGGACCTTCTCCAAGAACAAGCGAAAATTCAAGACAAGTTATTGAGCCTTGAGGACCAACTCCTAACGAAAAAGGCATCCCTTGAAGAGATTAGTAAGAAGGTAAGTAAATCTTCGATGCTCTACGGAGATGCTCTAGCAGAGGTTAATGCACTAGAAGAAAAAATATTAAAAGTTGAAGAGGACAGGGCAGCAAACTCAAAAATTCTAAATGAGTATGGAGGAGCTTTATTAGAGAAAAGAGAAGAGCTTCGGAGACAAGAGGAAGAATCTTTAAGTCGTGAAATAGACCTACTCACTACTATCGAAAGGTTTGGTGAAGATTCTCTGGTTGTTCAAAGGTTAAAGAAGCAACAGGCTATTGAAATCTATGAGGAAGAGCTTAAGAGGTTACATTTACACCCAAGCATTATCAAAGGTCTGTTAGCGCAGAAATCTTTAGCTCTAGAAATATCAAATGCTATTTCTAATTCTGCATCTGAAGCTGCTAGGCTTGCTTCTAACTTAGAAACTTCAATGTCTTATGGCTCTTTGTCTAAGGGGGAGTTTTCTGGTGTTCCTTCTGGACTTGATTCTTTCGGTGGTGGAGGAGATTACAGATATGATTTACCTAGCACAATTAGACCTCCAAAAGTTAAAGGTAAAGGTGGGGGCGGTAAGGGTAAAAAAGACCCCTTAGCTGAACTTATGAAGCGTATAGAACTTGACACTAAACTCTTAGATAAAACTATTGAACGTCAAGAGGTAGAAAGAGCTATCGCTAAATCTAGGGATGAGTATTCTGAAAAGGCAATAGACTATGCTGTAGCTGAACTTGAGGCATACAATAAGATTGTAGACAAACGTAGACAGATAGACGACCTATTCGGTGTAGCACAATCCACTATGGAAGATGGTTTCATGGCTATGGTCGAGGGTACTAAGTCTGTAGAAGATGCCTTCAAGGATATGGCAAGACAGATCATCGCTGAACTCTATCGTGTACTTGTGGTACAACAAATGGTTGGTAGTTTTTCGGCTGGTGGAGGCGGTATACTAGGTGGTGCATATAAAATGTTTGGAGGTAAAGCCTCTGGTGGTACTGTTATGAGTAACACACCTTACCTAGTGGGTGAAAAAGGTCCAGAGCTTATCGTACCTCAGAACAGGGGTCACGTTATGAATGCTGACCTTACGTCTAAGGCTATGGGTGGCTCAGGTGGCACTGTAGTAGTCAACCAGAACTTTAACTTTCAAGCTAATGGTGATGAATCAGTTAAGAAGATCATTGCACAAGCTGCACCATCTATTGCTAATATGGCTAAACAATCCGTCATAGACGCTCGTAGACGTGGTGGAGTAATGAAAAACACATTCGGATGAGGATAACATGGCTATAAGCTACCCACTATCTACACCTACAAGTATAGGGATTGAGAAGGTTGAACTTAGGGCTGTCAATGCTGTCCTTACCTCTCAGTCTCCCTTTACTTACAAACAACAGGTTATAGCCCACAAAGGACAGAGGTGGGAAGCCTCAGTTTCTATTCCCCCTGTACGTAGGGATAAGGCTGCTGAGTGGAAGGCCATGCTGGTAGCCCTTAAGGGTCAAACTGGCACCTTCCTCTTAGGAGACCCTGACTACGCTACTCCTAGAGGTACAGTGTCCTCTTGTAGTGTATCGGGTTCTGAGGGTGATGAGACCGTAACTGTATCTATGTCAGGTTCCTTACTAGCAGGTGACTACATACAACTAGGTAGTGGTTCTTCATCTAAACTTCATCAAGTTCTAGTAGATCAGACAGGTGATGGCAGCTTAGAGATATGGCCTAGTCTTAGGGATGACTACTCATCTAGTACTGCTGTGCTAACAAACCCTAAAGGTGTCTTTAGGTTAAATAGTAATATGTCCTCTTGGTCAATAAACAACGCAAGTTTTTATGGTATATCCTTTGAGGCTATAGAAAACATTATGGGGTAAATATAGGATGGCTACAAGAGATTTAACATCAGCTATTGTAGATAGTTTAGACGATGAAGTTCTTCAGCCTTTTTTCGCTATAGAGATGCTATTTGACGGTAATAAAACGCTAAGGTTATGGACAGGTGTAGGTGAACTAGACTACCAAGGTAACAGTTGGTATGGTGCAGGTACTATGCTTGGGGTAGAGGCTGTAGAGGAGACTACAGAAATATCTGCCAAGGGTGCCACTATAAGTTTAAGTGGTGTACCTGCTGAGGTTCTATCTCTAGCCTTAAATGAACCCTATCAAGGTCGTAAGGCTAACATATACTTTGGAACTTTTAACGGGGGTGCTAGCCTATCTGAAATATTCTCTGGCTACATGGATCAGATGAACATAGAGGAGACTGCTAATACTTGTACTATTAGCCTTACCTTAGAGAACAAGTTAGTTGATCTAGAGAGACCTAGAGTATCTAGGTTTACTTCCTCTTACCAGAAGTCTGTCTATAGTGGTGATAGAGGCTTTGACTTCGTAGAAGACCTACAAGATAAAGAAATTGTTTGGGGTAGAGTAGTTGGAAATTAAGTATCAACAGGAGTTCCTTTACCTAATACAAGATGAGATTAAGCCTCTGATTGAAGAGGAGGTTACTGCTGGTGGTTTTTCAGGTGAATATGTAGACCCTGTTGAAACCTACTTGTTATACGAGAGTAATATAGTTCTTATCACGGCTAGGTCTGAAGGCAACCTTATTGGTTATGTAGCTTTCGTTAAATCTCCTATACCTTTTCAGAAGGATACGTTGTCTGCTCAGTCTCTTGGTTGGTTTGTATTGCCTAAGTATAGAGGGCTTGTTGGTCGTAAACTTCTGTCTGTGTGTGAGGGATACCTTAAAGAAGATGGCGTATCTCAAATTCTCCTTGGGGTAAGGGCTGAAGGTTTCGGTGCATTCATGTTAAAAAATGGTTACTCTTTAGATGAGATAACTTACAAGAAGGATATTTGATATGGCTGTCTCAGTTGGTATGGCCTTACTTTCTACGGCTGTAGGTGTCGCTACAGGAACTGTCGTTGCAGGTGTTGGTATTGGGGCAACTCTTTTTGGTGGAGGGATATTTGCTGCTGCTGCTGGACACTTCCTAGTAACTACAGCCCTCGGTGTAGCTCTTAATGCTTTAACACCTAAACCTAAAGCTCCTTCAGGGGACTCCACAAGTCGAGGTTACCAAGTAACTCAGACAGGCTCCGCACTAGCTCATCAGATTATCTACGGTAAAGTTAGGGCAGGTGGTGTTCGTATCTTTGATGGTACTACTGGAGATGAAAACGAATACTTACATCGTGTTATAGCTTTCACAGGCCATGAGATTCAATCCTTTAGCCAGATATATATAAATGATGAGGTTGTCACATTAGATGGTTCTGGTAATGTTACCTCCCCCTCTGAATATGAAGGTCATGTAGTAATAAAGAAACACTTAGGCTCCCCTGACCAATCCGCAGATAGTGACCTAGTATCTAATATCTCAGGTTGGACAAACAAACATAGATTACGTGGAGTGTCTTACCTCTACATTAAATACACTTTTGATTCTGACGTATTCCCTAACGGTGTACCTGAAGTAACTGCAACAATCAAGGGTAAGAAAGTATACGATCCTAGAAATGGTTCAACTTCTTGGTCTGATAACCCTGCACTATGTCTAAGGGACTACCTAACTAACACAACCTATGGTCTTGGAGAGAAGTCTTCAAATGTAGATGACAGCAAGGTTATTGAAGCAGCAAATGTATGTGACCGAACTAACACACCTAATGGTAAAACAAGGTATACTTGCAACGGCTCCTTTACTACAGGCTCTACTCCTTACGATGCCATAAGTACCCTACTAACTTCTATGGGTGGCTTACTGTGGTATGCACAAGGTGAGTGGAGAATGAAACCCGCCTACTGGACTTCTCCTGTACTTTCATTAGATGAGGATGACCTAAGAGGTAACCTGACAGTAAACACTAGGCACTCTAGAAGAGATAACTACAACACAGTTAAGGGTACGTTTAGGGGGTCAGAGAGTAACTGGCAGATAACAGACTATCCAGAAGTCTCTAACTCTGCATTCCTATCTGCCGATAACGGCCAAGAGTCTGTTATTGACTTAGCTCTCCCTTTTACAGATAACTCTAAGGAAGCTAGGAGGATAGCCAACGTAGCTCTTGAGAGGAACAGGCAACAACTTACCTTCACAGCTTCTTTTGGTATGAGAGCCTTTCAGTTACAGGTTGGTGATAACGTAAATATTACTAACTCTAGGTTTGGTTGGGAGGATAAACCTTTTGAAGTGACATCTTGGACTTTTGGTTTAGTTAATGGGCTAGACCTACAAGTTGAGATGGTACTTAGAGAAATATCTTCTAGCGTATTTAATGATCGTAGTGATGGTTCCATATACGAGAGGGACAACACTAACCTACCTAATCCTTTATACAAAATACCTGTAGGTTTTAGCACTGAGCAAAGTCTTAGGGTTATCAACGAGCAAGTGTTAGGTGTTATCTCTGTAGATATTACAACATCAAGCGTGTTTGCTACATCCTACATAGTACAGTTTAAACCTAGTTCAGAATCTACTTGGGCTAACGTAGGTACTGGTTCATCAGGTCTGTATGAAATCTTAATTGTAGCTGATGGTAAATATGACATTCGCGCAAGGTCTGTGAGTACACTAGGTGTTCACGGAAAATGGACTAACAAGACAGTAGACTTTAAGGTTTTTGCTATACCTCCTCAAGATGTAGAGGACTTTTCAGGTAACGTAGTAGGTAACTCTCTGCATCTTACTTGGTCTCCCGTAACCGACTTGGACTTGTCTTACTATAAGATAAGGTACTCGTCAGAGACTTCAGGTGCTACCTACTCAAACTCTGTTGACTTAGTAGATAAGGTGGCCAGACCTGCAAATTCTGTCGTAGTACCCGCACAAACTGGAACTTACTTTATTAAGGCTGTAGATAAGGTGGGTGGGCTATCTATTAATCCTTCCAGTTTTGTGGTTCTAGTAGACTCAAACAACATAGAAGATTTTAATGTTATAGTTACACTGACTGAAAGCCCTTCCTTCTTAGGAACAAAGTCCAATGTAGTAGTCATTAGTGATGATGGAAGTGACTACTTAGCTTTAGATACGGAGTCTGAGTTTGACCTCGCAACAGGAGACTTTGATGACTCTCTAGGTTTTTTTGATGGTGGTAGTTCTGGAGGTGTTAGTGACGTAGAATCTTCAGGAGTATACTATTTTGCTAGTTCTATTGATCTAGGTGAGAAGTATACAAGCAGAATAAGACCTAAGTTTAAAGTGGATTACTTAGATTATGTGTACGACTTCGACGGTGCTACAGGTAACTTTGATGACCGACAAGGTAACTTTGATGGAGACCCTGATCAGTTTGATACAACCTCAGCATTTTTTCAGCTAAGGCACACGGACGACGATCCTTTAGGTACACCGTCTTGGTCAGATTGGCAAAAGTTTATCGTTGCTGACATCTCTGCTAGGGCGATGGAATTTAGGGTTATCATGACCTCTAAATCTAAAGCATCTTCTCCCGCCGTTAGGGAACTATCAGCAGAAATAGATATGCCAGATAGAACTGAGTCTGAACAGGACATAGTATTTACAGGTAGCAAGGTAGTAACATTTCCCAATGCATTTAAAGACACTCCCGCTTTAGGTTTATCCTTAGCTAATTTAGCTGATGGTGAAAGATATGTCATAACCGACAAAAGTCGTACAGGGTTTACTATAGAGGTGCTTGATGGAACTTCTGCAAGTACAAACCCTGTAACTTTAGATTACGTGGCAAAGGGCTACGGAAAGGAACTAAGTTAATGTCTCAACACGATTTCAACATAGCAAACCAAGGATTTCCTTCTACTAGGTCAGACTTAAATAACGCTTTAGCTGCTATAGCTTCAAGCTCTTCTGGTGATTCAGAACCTACTACAACCTACCCAAATCAGTTTTGGTATGATACAACAAACAGCAAATTGATGTTTCGTAACGAGTTGGATGATGGTTGGCTCTTACTGTTCGAAGTAGATCAGTCAAGCAGCAGTGGTGTTTTTTCTAGCGATGCAACCGATATAAACTACAATCACGGTGGAACTGGAGCTGTAGATCGTAGCGTCAAAGAAAAACTTAAAGATACTGTATCGGTCAAAGACTTTGGTGCTGCTGGCGATGGCGTGACGGATGACACTGTGGCTATTCAAGATGCGATGGACGCTCTATCAGATGGTCGTTCTCTATACTTTCCCAAGGGTCGTTATATAGTCTCATCTACAATTAACTGCACTCGTGAACATTTTCGCGTCTTTGGTGAAAGTGCTCCTTCGCAAAAAGGTCAGAACCAAGAGGAAGGTTCGGTTATAGAATTTACCCAAGCTACAACTCAAGGCATCATATTTGATGATCTACAGTCGGGAGATAATCCGACAACCCGACGTATAGCTGTCGAAAATATGGGCTTTGTTGGCAATACTACTTCCGCAGTCGTGCAGTTTCACAATGCCCCGCAGATAAATATTGAGAATGTTTTTGTAGACAACCAAACAACTGGCGATGGTCGGGGTATCAACTTTCTTACTTGTTTTTTAATTAGTACAAAGAACCTGTTTGTATTTAAGAGCGAGAACGTCCGCGCAACAGACAGCATTGGTATTCGACTCACACTAAACGAAGAACAAATGGCTGGCATATACAATTTTGAAAGCACAACCATGAGGGAGTGGGGTACCGGCTTAAAGGTTGAAGGCTCTTACACCCCTGACCAAGAGCAAAGATGGCAATCGTTTAATTTGCATGGGTCACAAACTAAAAGTAACAACGTTGGAATTGATTTGGTTGGTCAAATTCAGTCAGGAACGATTACGGGAAACTACTTCGAAGGTGATATGAGTTCGTCAATTCGTATGTCTCAGGGTGTAGAGAATTTTCTAGTTGCTGGCAATTTCTTTAATGGGGGTTCGGTATCTGGTCAGATCAACGTAGGCTTGGACACTTCCACAAACGAAGGATTCGTGCGCAACATCACTATGCTTAGTAACAATCACACAAGCATAGATTCTCGTGGAGTTTACATCCGCGCTAACGACAATTTTGCAAGCGGTATTAAAATCGAGAACTGTTATTTTGAGGAAGCATCAGGAGCCAGTTCAACGATTGGTATTTCGGTAGCTGGCAATCCAACAACAACTCGCATTCAAAGCTGTTCGTTCGGGGCGATTGATACTAAGATCAGCAATGATGAAAATGCTTTGTATATCGACGATGTTGACGGTCACTTTGTTCGTTCAGTTAATCTTGAAACGATTTCAGCAAAATTAACATTAACTGCTGACAGCCCGCGCATTCAAAGTATCGACTGCGACCCAACGAACAGGTCGATTGTTCTTCCAGCAAAATCTGTTTCGCAGGGCAAAGAGTTTCTAATCACAAACACAGGCTCTTCTAATGACCTAATCGTCAAAGACAGCGCAGAATCAACAACTATTGTTACAATTTCCGGTGGAGAATCTGCATTAGTTTGGAATGATGGGACTGATGATTATGGGAAAATTTTATAATGAGAACAAGTGATGAGGGTATTTGTGCTTTAATGCAGCATGAGGGTATTGTACCTGCTCCTTATTTAGATTCAGTGAATGTGTGGACTTATGGTATAGGTCACACGAAATCGGCTGGTGAACCTAATCCTGAGTTAATGGGAAAGGGGATGCCATCCGACCTTGATGCTGAGTTGCAAGTTGTGTTTGATGTATTTCGAGAAGACATAAAGAAATATGAGGCTCTTGCAGAGAAGGCAATTACGGTTAATGTTGAGCAACATGAGTTTGATGCTCTTGTTTCGTTCATATATAATACAGGGGCAACTACAGCCACTTGGATTAAGACACTAAATAGTGGTAACCGTGAACTTGCTGCTCAACAGATTATGAACTGGACTAAACCACCAGAGATCATCCCACGAAGAACTTCTGAGCAAGTACTTTTCAGGGATGGCATTTACCCTACAGACCCTATTACTGTTTGGAAGGTTAGTGACAGTGGAAAGGTGATCTGGTCTCCAGCACGTAGTCTATCTCACGATGATGCTTTAAGTCTTATGCACAAGCAACCAAACCCTACGCCTAAACCTGAGACACGTCCCTCTAGAGGTATACACCAATCTAATACTCTTCGTGCTTCTTTTGGTGCAATGTTTGCGTCTATAGGTAGTGCTGTAACGGCATTCTCTGCTCTTGATAGCCTATCTCAGTACATTGTCTTAGGTTTCGCTGGCATCGGTATACTGATGACTGTATGGATTGCGCGTGAGCGTATAAAGAAGTGGGGTCAAGGTTATAAATGATGTTGTTCAAGTTTAAGTTTTACGTATTAGTAGGTCAATGTTATGAGTTCTGATGATCTAGACCGTAGGATATTGCGTTTAGAGGAATCGCATGAAACCCTAGAAGACAGCTTAAACCAACTGAACACCACTATAGCTCTGTTAAACCAGACTGTAGAGGCTATGGCTAAGAGGGAAGAGAAAAAGCAACAGTTCTTAGATAGGACAGGGTTGTTTGTTGTTGGGGGTTTAATCTCAGCCTTACTCGCTTGGGTGATTAGGGGGGGTCTTGGACAGTGACTGTTGATCGTATTAAGAGTAACTTAGGTTGGCTTATTGCAGGTCTGGTAGTTTTTACTATAGCTATGTCGGTGTACCTTGAACTTAGGAGTTTTTACTCTAGCGCAGAGAAACCTTTAGATAAGAACGAAGTGGGAGAGTGTAATTGGCAACATACTTGGACACAATAACAGTGGTTTTAGCTCTGATTACTTTGGTTATTTACTCTAAAAGGTTGGTTTATAGTACCAGCTTTATAAATGTTCTAAGTTTCGTTATAGTGTTTAGCTACCTTTTTGCACAGACAAATTGGACTACCGCTTGGATTCTAGGGTACGAATGGGGTAGGGAGTTTGCAAACTACATTTGGTTTATATTTAATACTTCAGTTTTCATTCTTCTTTTTACTAGTAAGGAAGATTAACTTGGAGGCAAAGGGGTATGCTAAGGCAGGTTTATGAGGGAAGACTACTTCTCTTATCACTGCTACTAGTCTTAATGTTTATGTCAGGTTGTGGCAAGAGTCCACTTAGTTTTCTGACAGGAGGTGGGACTAACGTAGCTGCTAACACACAGATAGGTAAAACTAATAACCAGACTGTTGGGACTAATACTACTGTGGCACCAACCGTATCTTTAAGACCTAAGTCTAGGGTTGATACGATAGACCAAAGTAACGAGACTGTTAATAACTACCAGTTACCCTTGTGGGTCTGGATTGCAGGTATTCTACTGTTCGTTATCGGTTGGGTAACAGATACACCACACACTTATATTAGGCGTCTAAGAAGGCGTTAGAATCACAAAAGCCCCCCTTCGGGAATCCTTAAGTGGAAACCTGAAGGGGGGCTTTTTTCGTTTATACTTCTGAAACTACGAAGTTGATAATATCTAGAAACTCTTTTGTGTCGTCATAACCTCCAATAGTTACCCAATTTCCATTGTTAGCCTCTAGCTGAACCAAAGGTATAGTCCCATGCACCTCTAGGGTGTAGTTCTTGAACACAGGGCTACTATCAATGTCTCTGAATACATAAGGTATCTCTGCTGTATCTAGTTCCTCCTTTACCTTCTGACAGGGTTCACACCAACTAGCCCCATACACTACTACTCTCATTTATCTAGTTCCTTTCAGTTCATCTTGTGTCATTGGCCCTCTTTTCCTTTGTTTCGTTGCCATCGTTTGTACTCAATCCACTCATACACTTGTCCACTGGGGAGTTTGATTAAGTCTCCGACGTGATTTCCTCTTTTTGGAAAGTCCTCTACAAGTCTTGGAGTTTTCATTTATCTAGTCCCTTTTAAAGCTTATTATACTCAGAAGCAAAGAGGACCGAACTTCCAGCCTTATAACCTTCATCTTTACCTTCAGCAAAGCCACGGTCATACGCAACACCACGCTCTATGTCCATGTCCACTGCGTACTCATCACGCGCATCATTCGTAGCATCAGCGTACCCACGATCATATGAGTTGTACGTGTTAGTTTGTTCCTTCCATTCTCCGCACCACCTTCCTTCAGACTTAAGTACAGCTTTAGGGTATCTGCGGCAGTATCCTCGCGGGTTACCGAATAGTTCTGACTCAGTTTCACTGGGATCAAAGTATCGGCAAGTTTTACAGGTTTTCATTTAGTAAGAGCCTCCCATGATACAGGATACAAAGGTTTCACGATGTCACCGATCTGTTTAGCTAAGTCTTGTGTCTCCTTTTGTGCATGACTGTCAGTACGTTGGTTGTACAGGTTAGCAATGGCATAGAGGTTGCCTGTCATGACGACCTCAGTGTACATCGACTGTGGTAGGATCACCCTAGCCTGTTCTGGTGCTACACCATTGGCAATCATCATACTGTACAACTCCTCACTAGACCTAACGTGCATTTTGTAAGCCTCCTCTGGGGAAAGCATGTAACTCCACAGGTTAGGATTCTCTTGTTCAGGGAACAACTCTTCAACAACAGACTCATCAGAACTCCCCTGCTTCACGTTGTCAGCCTTTTTACGCCACACGTCAGGCACATAGAACTCAGGATCACTATCTACATACCTCCGAGAAATCTCGTTGTACTCAATGCCTGTGGTGTGCTTCATAATCTGACGTGCTACGAAGATGGGCATCTTTAAGTGCAACGTGATAGCTGTGTGAGCAAAGGGCGACCAATGGGCAGGCATCTTACGGATGTGGTTTAAGGTTGACTCAATGAGTTCTACAGTTTCGGGTTTTCCTTCAGACCAATCCCCTTTAACGACATCCGAAAGTTTATCCCAATCACCAGACGTACAACCTCTAGCAAGGAACTGTATTAACCCTTGGTCTTGCTTGGATAGGGCCATCTTGTCGGCACACTCTTTTGTACACGGAACATTTGGACCCTTACACCCACGAACACAGACAAGTTTACTACGCTTACCAAAGGACACTTTCGCTGCATTGACTACCGAAAGATCGTCACCCATGTTATCTATGTATTTTGCTTTCATGTACTACCTTTGACCTCCGTTATCTAAGAAGTAACTAATCATTTCATCTTCGTGTTTTCGTTGCAACATATACTCTAGACCTAACTTCATCTTACGCTTATGTTCAATGACGCCGTAATACTGAGATTCACTTAAGTTATCAAATGTTACAATTTCTTTTTTATCTTCCATGTTCCTCTCCAAGATAACTGAGTTAGTGGTGACCCCATGATTACCACAGGGTCACTTATGATCTTTACGGCATAGCTTAGGTTATGTCAAGTCCACAATCTCACAACTATCACCTGAACAAGCCATAGTCTGCATACCTGATGTATTATCCTCTTCTTCGTACTCAGATAGTTTAGACCAATCAATAGAGTCAGGCATCTCATCTAGTAAGATATGATAGTCTGTAGCAGCACACTCCTGATAGGGAGCCTGTTGATAGGAGCCACCGTCATGCGGTAAGAATGATACACCAGACATCTCATCAAAATGCTCATAGACAAAAGCACCTACATCCATCCACTCATCATCCTTTACTGACACAGTAACAGAAGGTTTATGCTCACACCAATTCCGCTGGTATACCAACCAAGTCTTTAGTTGTTCCATAGCTGATACGTCATCCCTTACTACAGCACCTTGAGGTGACTTCACAGGGAAGCTAAATACTGTAGTTTGTTCTGGCTTCATCACACAAGGCTCACTAGGGATACCCTGATCCTTCATAAACTGAGTCAGAGGGTCTTTGTTATCTCCTCGTACAGTACGAATATAGTAAGGACTATGGCGGGTGTGAATACCAGAAGCACTATCAACCAGTTGACTAACTGTGCCAGAGGGCTTAACACAAGTAATAGCCGTAGAGATAGATATGCCAAGGCGATCAGCCCAATCAGCGTTAGTAGCAACAGCCACACCTCGAAGATGATCAAGGGTCTTCTCCAATCCTTTGTTAGATGAGGTCATCAATGGGTTATCCATGATACCTGTTAGGCTTACACCAAGTAGACGCTCCTCTTCTGTGTTACGTTGCCATATCTTACGTAGGTATGGGAAGTGAGTATAGGTTGATTGTATAGTACCTAGAATAGTAGCAAGACGAACCTTACGCTCTAGGTCATCAATAGTATCTGTGGCCCGTACTACCACCTCTGTTAGATTGCAGAACTGATAGGGTCTAAGGATGATTTCAGAGCATGGGTTAGTTCCAAATTCATAATCTGGGTCTCTACGTCCATTCTTAGCTGCCTGTACCTTACTTGCTTTACGGTTGAATACACCACGTTCACCTGACTTACTCTCTACTAGGGCAAGCCACTCACGCATATAGGTCTCCATGTCAGGCTTCTCCGTGTAGCACACAGAGTTGTTAGCTAATGCCCTTTGCCCTTGTGTCTCCCACCACATACCTGACTTAGCGTGTCGCATACGATCATCAGATAGGTTACTAAGGCTAATCATAGCAGACCTACGAACACCACCTACTACAACTACCTCACCTATCTTACACATGATGTCATGGCACTCAATAGAGGATAGCTTACGGCTTGTAGCACCCTTAAAGGTATTTATGGTGAACTGGAATAAATCTACTAGGGGTGCAGGACCAGATGCCCTTCCTCCGAATGTCTTTAGTTTAGAACCAGCAGGTCGTACCTTAGATACATCCCATCTAGGAATCTCTCCAGCCCAAAGCAAAGATAACAGTTGACGGTAAGCCTTAGCCCAACCCTCTTTGCTATCCTTTACAACAATAGTAGTCTCACTCACGAACAGTTGGTCAGGTACATCTGGTAGCTTGCTAATGAACTGACGCTCTACAGAGAACCCTACACCTGTACCACACAGCAAGATGAACATAGCCTCATCAAAAGACTTAGGGTCATCTACAGGTAGGTATGAACAGTTGTACATACAGGTGTTGTCACGGTTAGCTGCCTTACCTGCTGTCATTAGACCACGCATAGAAGGCATCACCGCAAGGTCTAGGATCGCGTGTCGTAGTTCGTAGGAGACCCCTTGCATATCATTGTCTCTGCCATTCAGAGGCTCTAGTTTGGTATCAACCACGTTCATCATATACCTATCAACAGTCTCAGAGAATGTCTCACGGCGTCCCTCTTTGTCTAACCATTTAGCGTAACGAGATAGTGCAATGAATGTTTGGTAGTCATTTGGTAGTACATTATTTGTCATCTAATCATCCCTATCAGGTATTGGTATTTAAAGTAAAGCTCAACAGCAGCAAAAGGTCCAACAGTAAGAGTAGGCCAAAGAAAACCCTTCCAATCAAAGAAACTCCAGTTCCAATCGTAGACTTTCTCTAGGTCTGTTATCTCCCTCATCCAGTAGATAGCAACCCCCACTGTTGGAGAGAGGGTTACTAAAGATACTAATGCAGCTATTACCGCGTGTGAGTATGGATACTTAATCATTACCACGGCCTCTCATTGTCTTATCTTCACCTAGCCATATCAGTCTATCTATATCACTACGGTTAATACCAATATCACTCAACTCACGATCAGTAAGTCTATTTAGTTGTTTTATTGTACGTCTATGTGAACGCCAAGTAGCCAAGTAGTTCATGTATCGCCAGAACCAATTCATCTGTTATCTCCATTCCCTTGTAGTGTCCCTCGTTCCTTACGAGAGTTTAACTTATCCATGTTCATAGTCTTTGTTACTTCTGGGTCTAAATCTAATGCACCGTGTAGTGCATACCAGTAGAAGATAACATCACCTAATTCCTTTTGCAACCCCTCAAGATCAATATTTCCATCGCGTACTTTCTTCTTGATCTTCTCAGCTACCTCACCTGCCTCACCTACGAGACCTAGTGTATTCTCTAGCAGTCGGTCAGAACCTTTAGTCAAGATCATAGACTCTACGAACTTGAAGTAGTCTAACCTTTGGTTAATTCGAGACCTTTCAGCAGCACGACCTCGTTCTTCTGGTTCCATATCTCTAATCAAAGTAATCTCCCATAAAATTCTGTTGGCCCTCTGTGGTGATAATCAAAGAGATACCAACAACAGTTATCTTTACCTACACTCTTACTATCTTCTATCCACTTAATCCTTCCAACCGATACAACCTTTTTACACATAGTCATATACTCTGCTGACTGCTTAGTGTGCATCCAATCGGCATCGAATAGTAACCAAGTGGGTAACTGAACACTATACCACTCAATGAAGGGATGCAAGAACTTTCTATCCCAAGGTGGATTAGTTATGCAGAAGTCTAAAGGTTTACAAGCTAGAAGGTGCATTGCATCGTACTTCTTAACATCATCTGCTTGAGGCTCAATATCACTCTTATGAGTACACACCCCAGAACCTTGAGTAAGTTCTGAGATGTGGCTCACAAGTCTACCATCACCAGCACAAGGTTCTAAGTATTTAAACCCTTGGTACGGTAGGTGGTCAATAAGAGGCTCTACAGCTTTAATTGGTGTAAAGTAAGCATCTCTATCCCGTCTAGTGTAGGAACTTCTCTTTCCCATGATCCTTATTCCCTTCAAGTTCTTCTAAAAAAGATATTAGACTTATAAGAGTTAACTCATTTAAGATATGTGACTTATATTGAGTATATGCAATGTAGCCTAGTAAAGTAACGGTTACAGCCATAAATATTGTTTCTACTAACATTGTTATTCCACACTTTCTATCATTGAATTAAGATACCACTGAGCCTTCTTCAAGTCTTCAATACCGTTCTTGTACTTATAACGCCAAAGGTACTTCATCACGTTACCTTTGCAGTAGTCTTGATAACTATTACCAAGAGAAGCCTTGATAGCATCAATACATTCTATACCTGATTGGTTGTAGTGACTTGGACTGTTTACGTTATCTTTAGTTTCTTTATTACCCATAACCTCTTCTTCAGTTACCAGTTTACCATTCAAGTACCAATCTTTATCACCATGACACCACTCAATAGCGGGACCATCTTCACGGTGTAGTTCTCCATTCAAAGTCCATAACTTAGTGCCGTGTTCGTTTATTTTCATAGTAGGTTTATCATTCATTCCCATAACCTCTTCTTCAGTCACTTCCTCGCCGTTCAACCACCACTCCTTAGTGCCATCAGCCCATTCTTCAGCAGGGCCATCTTCTCGGTGTAGCTTACCTTTCAAGTACCAAGACTTATCGCCATTAGAATATTCTATAGCAGGGCCATCTTCTCGGTGTAGCTTATCGTTTAAGTACCAACACTTATCGCCACCCCAATGTTCTTCCATAGTAGGTTTATCATCCATTCCCATATTCCTTCTCTAGCATATCCATAGACACGAACATAGGCTCAAACCTACCGTTGTCAACCCCTTTCATTAGGACTACACCATTCCACCAGCTTAGGTTCGCCTGACCCGCCCACGCTTCCTCATGTCCCTTGTAGCAGCCAACCACCATCCCAATACTACCAGCATCATCCTTAAAGTACACATCACGTTTATGACTATGACCACACACAGAAGAGTTGTGCCTATTGTTGATGACGGAGTAAGCATGGTGAATACCAGAAGTAGCTGTCCCATAGTTCCCAGAACTAAAGAAATGAGCAAAGTCAACACCACAGTAGTTAGCGATTGAGGGGGCGCTATTGTAGTATTCATGGTAGTCATCGAACCACTGGTCTGTTTGAAGATGCCCAAAGGAAATCCCGTAACCTTGTCCCGTCCTATCCTCATTTCTGGGGCTTTCTGCAATAGCTTTCTTGATTCTATTTTCATGGTTCCCCTCAAACCCTACCCAGTGGAGTTTCTTACGCTTCAGCTTCTTATACGGAGACCGTAGACGATCCTGAGCCTCATTGTAGTGGTTTATATCGTCACCGTAGTTCTGCATCACTACAGCCTGTGGGTAACGGGTGTCGAAGCTATTAAGACTGCACATATCAGCACCATCACCTAAGTCTATAACCATATCAGGTTTCACTTCAGCGATATACTTACCTAACCAATCGAAACGCTCATTACTTACTTCAGGTGCCGTATGCGCACAACTGAATACTAGGATGTCTTTAGTCATTTTTAATTGCCTTCTCATCTTGTAAGTAGGTTCCTAGGTAAAATAGTGCATCCTCTAGGTCTACACCATTAGCTCTCAGTAGGTCTACGATCTTATCAACCATCTTTAGTCTCCGTTAATTCTCATCTCAACTTCAGGTTCCTCTAGCCAACTCTCAGGTATAACCTTGTCAGCATATAAGAACCCATGACGCTCACACCAATCACCATAGGAGGTCTTACTACCTTTGTTGATCTTAGAGTTTGAATTGGTAAAAACAAACCGTATGTCCAACTTAGGGTATTGCTCCTTGATTCGCAAGTGCTTTCGTCTATCTGCGGCTACGAACCGCCCTTTAGTTTCTATGATGATACCGTTATAATATAACACAAAGTCAGGTGTGTAGTAACGCCACTGGTGATCCTCCCACTTGATCTTATGCTTCTCGTACTCGTATGGAATACCTCTATCTTCTAGGTGCTTACAGTTGTCAGCCTCAAGACCTGAGCGTACCCCATACTTTAGTTGTGCTGCCTTACGTTTGTTACTCATACTTACACAACCTCTTTAACTCCTTCTTGTGACCTTTACTGTCGGGTAGTAAATACAGATACCTGCTTTTTGAAAACCTTTTTACGGGCGTCCAACCTCTCTCCTTAGCCACATCACTTTTTATATTTACACCGTTTTGCCTTGGGTGTCTAAGCCTACCTTCCAAGTCAAGGTAGAAAGTTGCCTTTGATGTCATACCACAGAAAAGAGCGTTTGTTGCTTTGTAGATTACACCTGTATGCCCTTCTGTGCTATCAGCAAATGTTAAGACTGCCCAAATATGCGGCTTGTCTTTTTTGAGGCGTTTTAAGCATCTGCTGATAAACCAACTTTCAGTACCTTTAGGTGTAGGTTCTCCCAGAGGAGCATCTTCTATGTACAACCTATGTAACTCAGTTACGTTGTTTTTATACTTAGGGCCAAAGACGCTAGACCTTACGTTTTCAGAGCAAGGGGTTGCAAAGCACAAGGCACCTATTAAGACACCTTGATCCTCTAAAAACAAACCGTAGCAGGGTGAAGGCCCGTTGTGACAAGACCTCGAATAGTGGTTTTCTCTGATGTAATCTTTGGCTACCTTAGATTTCAGGGGTCTTACTGAGTAGTTATCAAAAGTTACACTTGTCATACTGGAGGCTCCCACATTTCACCTTCATACCTACGTAACCACAACAGCCTAGCGTTCTCTAGGAGAACATCAGCATCCCCGTTGTACATCTCTAGTGCCTTAGTATACATCTCCTTTACTGTAGTACAGCCTT
>Ga0208793_1000166_pt1 | contig 46169 bp, 50 predicted proteins | sample 17_taG_FD_184092 | JGI IMG/M metagenome (GOLD analysis project Ga0208793, IMG submission 184092) | Marine viral communities from the Subarctic Pacific Ocean - 17_ETSP_OMZ_AT15314 metaG (SPAdes) (version 2) | ecosystem: Environmental > Aquatic > Marine > Oceanic | place: Pacific Ocean | collected... | reverse complement strand
TACAGCCGCAGATATTGGCGGTTGGCAGAATACCCACATGTGGCAAGTAACTTGTGTTACTACTACTGATGGAGAGAATAACACGGTTTATATTGATAAGCCTATGGAAATAGAAGGTGCAGTTGTCAAAGAACTAAAGCAACTTAAGTATGACTTAGACGACCACTTTCAAAAGGGTGGTAAGTTATTAGGACATAATATCGTAGCATTTGATTTACCTGCTTTGCGAGATTCAATGGACATTTTTATAGTTCGCAAGTATCTTGAAGAAAAAGAAACACGCTGTATTGATACATCAAGAATGATGACAAAGGCGGCAGGTAAGCGAGTTCAATTGGATAATCTCGCTAAGTGTAATCTTAATTCCAAAAAGTCTGGTGACGGACTTATGGCTGTCCGATGGTGGAGTGAGGGTAAGTATGAAGATGTGGCAAAGTATTGTCTAAAAGATTCTCAACTTACTTTAGATGTGTGGAAAATGGGAGTAGAAAGGGGTAACCTAAGTTTCTTTGACGAAGACTTAGGAGAGTTGGTGAAGATTGATTTGGAGTGGTAATTGAGTTTTAATCTAAAAAAAAATGCTGTGTTAGTAACAGTTAGTAAAATACTTTTTTGGCCTCGGCCCCTTTAGGGGGTCGGGGCTTTTTTTTATGCAAAAATTTCATTAATAATTTTTTCCTCTCATTAATTGTGCATTATATTGTCCAACTAATCTAAGAACAGCCTTTGCTCCTCTTTTATATACATCTTCAACATAAACCAAGTCCTCTTCATTCCATAGCGAGTCGGAGAGCCACTCATTTATTTCATTCGCTAAATCTTGGACTCTATTTTTTAGTCTAACTAGAATTCGTCGTTCTTCATCGTGGATAGCCGGATTCCTGTCATTTATCATATTATCTATTTTCTGAATAAATTTTTCCACTTCTCTAAAAAAATTAGCGTCATTCCACGGTTCTTCCAGAAATTCTTCCCCTGTAATTACGGGCATTCCCACCCTAATTGCCCCAATCTTTCTACCCATGTTTTTATTTTTAATTTTGCTTCTATTAACTATGCCTAAAATTTTCTTATGTGATTCTATTACATCTTCGTCATTATGTTTTTTATCCGCTGCAACATAATGCTTGCGGTTGTATTTTACAATATCAAACCAACTCATTTGGCTTCACCTAATTTTTGCCATCCGGTAATTGCTGAATTAATAGAACTCGATATAGCATAACCTTGTTTATCGGTTCTCAATGCTCTCAATTTCCCATATCCTTCAGGAATATATCTCATTACTGCTTCTTCAAATTTCCTTTTTAACGGTGAAGAAGTTCTTTGACCCGTTATTTCCATATATTTAGGGTACAGTTCTATAATTTCTTCAAACTCATACACATCCTTTCTACCCGTTTCTTCTAAATGATTACTAATTGTCTGTCTTACAGCAGAACCTATCAGTTTTGGACCCCTCTTTAATATATTTTCCCAATTCATATTAATCATCCCTCATCTCAAATTGCCTGTCTTTCATCAGGATTATTAGAATTTCTTAAACAATAGTCGCATATTTTTACACCGGCTTGTAATTGTTTATCTGTAAGTTCTTTGCCGCATGAAAGGCACTGTAAATCCTCATCTAAATCTTGCATATGTGGGTCATAGTCTTCGTTTGGGTCATAGTCAATGTTCTCATCATCCATCATTCTATGTTCCGGACCTCGGTAGTTTTTTAATATATCTCTCCAACTCATAATAATCACTTATTCCCTTTTCCTTCTCTACGAAGTCTAGCATCAAAAAGTCTATTTCTTGTCTGTAATGTTCTAAAACCTTTCAAAATCATTTTAATAGCCTCTTTTGATGATTCATGTTCAAACAACTCGTCTTTAAATCTTTTATCAATTGCATCTGCCATACTACGCAAAGTTCTGGTAAATTCTTTTTTAGGGATGTCTTTCTCTCTTTCTAAAAATGAAAAATCAATTTCTTTCTTAATCTGCTGTTTCCAAGTCATTCCTTCACTTCCTTCCCAGTTACAAAATCCTTTTTAGTTTTCCTTTCTTCCTTATCTACTATCTTTGATTGTTCATCAAACCAAGCGTCTAAATAATTACATCGAGTCATGTCTATTCCTCTTTTTCGTCGCCCATCTTATTGATAGGTCTAAGTTGAACAATTGTTTCCTTATGCTTTTCAACAATATGTTTATGTTCTTGAGCGGCAGTAAGCAGGGCGTGTTCATGCTTCTGTTGAATCTTTTCTAAGTCAATCAAGTGTTGCTTCTTTAGTGCATCACGGTCACGCTCATGTTCCATTTCAACACCCATATTATCAATCTCAATAGTCTGTTCGGATTCCCACATACGCAAAACTGTCGAAAGAGCAGGTGCGGCAGTTCCTCCGATAATTGCAATAAGAGCAATAAATCCATCAAGGTTATTTAATACAACATCGGGTTTTAAAATACCCATAGCCACTACTGAACCTGCGGCAAGAAGCCATAGATAAATTGCCGGTAAAACTGTTCTCTTTACCATTCGGTCATTAAATGTATCTTTGTTTTTATTCATAGTAATTGCACTCCTGTTAAATATGTAAGTCCGATTGCGGCAAGAATAAAAACTCCTTTTCGCAACATAGCCATGTCCTTTTCCATGTGAAATAAGTGGTTTGTTTCAATTGTGTGAACTCGTGTGTCAATGTCATTCACCTTTGATACAAGCCAATTAATCTTACCTTCCGAATCTCTTTCAAGAACCTCATCTAAATCTGACATGGTTACCACTATTATAAACAGAATACCAACGACTATTTAATATTTTTCCATTTTTACTGAACTCTAAACTCAATAACTGGCATAGTGTTGGTTCGTGTGCCGCCATCTCCGGTAACTGTGGCAGGACCAACAGTTCCACTAACTTTAGATTGTTCAGTCATACCAAATAATGAAATGGCATATAATTTACTTCCATCATCATTCCAAGATATACCGGAAAGCCACGGTGTTGTTCCACTACTGCTACTTGGTCGCCACGGAGAAGTACCCTCATTACCATAGAAAGAAGTTAAATCGAAGGTGATATTGAGTGTTCCACTTGTAATATCGTAAGCACCTTTTAAGTCGTATTCGTAAATATATCCAGTATGTTGAGAAACATACATCTTAGTGCCATCGGAGTTGAAAATTAAGTCAGATATGAGGTTATGTGTTAAATCAACGCTACCTATGAATGCGTCGCCGCTTTGAACCACATAGGGCGTTGATGTAGCATACTGTTTAATTCTCGATAGGCCGTTTGATTGACCGTAACCAAAATAATACATAGAACCATCATCATTCCAGCGAGCGTATCTAACTCCACCGCCACCGTATAAAGAACTACCATTAAGAGACACTGTTAAACTACTACCACTTTGAGAAAGAGTTCCACTTCTTATTCTATTTGCGTGAAAGTCAGCAATAATTATTTTTGTTTCAGTGCTGTCCAAACCAAAACCATCGCAACTGTTTATACCTAAGCCCGTAGCGTTTTGTCTATCCTTTGCACCGTTTCCAGTAGAACTAATTCCTAACTTTGAAAATAATACATCTCCACTATCAAAAGCGTTGTTATTCCCTCTATTTGAAATATACATATCTGTACCTATTACTTGCATACCAGTCATCCAAGCGGAATTAGCCGCACCAGCGTTAAAGTTAATTCCTACTGCATTGTTTCCGGCAGTTTCATGTATGGCTTTAACAGAAGCCAAATTGTATAAGTTTGGATTAACTGTTGTAACAGCATTAGCCTCCTGTTCAGCACAAGAACCAGCAATAGCAAGATACAAAATCATGCCCCCAAAACAACATAATCAGTTCCAGTTGAAATACAAGTAACACCATTACGAGCCGCTACTGCAATATCAGTTTGTGCGCCATTCATGTTATCGCCCGTACTACTATCTGACCCAGTTCGCAATGTAAAACCATTACCGTCGTTATTGACAATAGTGAAATGAACACCTGCACCCTGATTGTCGGGAATCGTAATAACAGTGCCACTTCCAGTAACAAAGATGTATCTTCCGGCGTGAGTTGCTTCTGTTAAAGTAGTAGAAGTATTTAAACTAACAACTGGTAGTCTTGGAGAAACGAATGTTTGACCTGTTGCTACTGTTACACTACCACTCAACGCTAAAGTTGATACTCCTTCAACTGCGGCGACAGCACTAGAACCGCCGCTAGTATCGGTATCAGCAATATACCATCCTTCTGCTACACCTGCAATACCACCATCAGCAATAGCCTGTAATGTAATAGATTCACCTTGTAGTAGTTTAATTGTATTAGTTACAGTGACTCTTTTATCGTGATTGATTAAACCATTATCAATAGTTCCTGCTGTAGGGGTAATTGTCATAGTAGTAGGGTGAACATTTTTAATTGTAATAACCGTATCAGTATAAGCAGTAGGGGCAGGTAAGGTAGCAGTACCCGAAGGGTCATTAAGATAATTCATAGTAGCAGTAATTGTTGGATTAATGGTAGCGGCATTATTTGGTGCGGCATTTTTATTATGAATAATAGTTGAACCAAAATTAACAACTCCATTTAATACGACTCCAATTGAAGTAGAAGCACCTCTTCCTGTAACTGTTTGTAATGTATCTGCCTCAGCAGTTAAGTAGGTATTACCATCTACTGTATAATTACCAACACCGTTTCTTTTCATAAAGCCGTTGCTTGTAAAGTCTGCATCTTGAAGAGGGTCGCCTAAAAAAGTTAATACTTGCCCTTGAGTTAATTCTTCAATTACACCATCAGCACCAGAAACTCTTCCCAACACTCTTTCGTCATTAACAACATTTTGAATCTTAGCATAAGTTATTCCATCGTCCTTTACTCTTAAAGCATCTGAATTAATTTCAATGGTGGAATCATCAACACCCACATTTAGTGTAACATCTCCAGTTGTTCCTCCACCAGTTAAAGCACTACCCGCCACAACAGAAGTAATATCTCCCTGTGGTGCTAATGCGGCTATAGAAGAAGCAGTAACGGTTTTAATAACATCATTCACTCCCGTAGCGTTAGTATCTTGAATTAAAACCTTATCAGTACCTTCAACCGTAGCAGACCCTATGCCCGAAATAAATAATCCCTCACTGGTTCCAGTAATAGCACTTGTTTCTGTGTAGGTAGTACTTCCAGCATCATAGCCGATACTCACTGAATTTTCGCTCTTAGCCGTAGTCAAATACTGAATAGACCTATCATTCACAGTCCCACCCGCATTCAATTTAATTATAGCAATAGGAATATCACCCGAAGTTAGTTGTGGCACTACATCAGTATCGGCCTTATCTCCTCTAATGGCCAATACATTTGTAGAGTCACTAGTCACCACTAAGACGAAGTATGCGTTTCCGGAGGCAGGTTCATCGAAGGTAGAAGGAGTTCCTTGAGTGAAAGTAGCAGTAGCGATTTCTGGCATTAGTTTTCCATCTCTAATGACCTTACCTGCCCTCACTAAGAATTGCGTATTTCCGCTAGAGTCTGTCTGTACTATGCTAAAATTTTTAGTTGCGTCTGCTGTAGTTCCGTTTAGAATGGCATAACTATTCTGCAACCCTACCGATAATGCCTTGAGCAAACCACTATGCGGGAAATCTACGCCATCAACTAAGCCACTACCTGCGGGGTTAGAATGAAATCTACTGTACTGTCCTATGTTTCTGCTGTCTGTCATATCACTCAACCTCTATGCTAATGTAAAAATCAATTTCTTCTCCGGAAGTAAATGGCCCTATTCCATCGAATGTAACTCTAGACAACATTTCTGTGTATCCGCTATTGAAAATTCCTATTTCTCTTATTGTGTATCCAGCAACGGAGGAACCCAAGAGAGTGAATTTGAAATCTACAATGTTCCCGTCACTAGTAGTAGAAGAAGCAGAAATATCGTATATGGGTACATCTAGGTTAATAGATGCCGGATTGGTAGAGTTACCACCCACTCCCACCCTAGCCTTTGTAAATGTGTTTTTCAAATGCAAGGCAATGTTTTCTCTAACGGAATCTACTATCAAAATTCATCCTCCAGTATTGTTTCAAGGGTATTTCCGCCAGCCGATAGACCTAAATTTAGGTCGAAGCCTAGTGTCTGCTCAAACCCAAGATTGAAAGAGTTTGCGCTTGCATTAGCCCTTTTCTTGACAACGATTTTTCTTTCTGTTAGGCTTATCTTCTCAAAGAAATCTTTAGATGTACGAACATTATCGAAAGAATCGCTTCTTGATTGAGCCTCTATCTTTTTAGTATTCTTCAAAATTTCAGCAAACCTATCCGTTAAGCCTTTAGTGAATTTACCAAGTTCTAATTTGATAGTACCAATTTGAGTATGTTCCATTTCTAAAATTACATATTTAGAGTATGCAATTCCTTCTTGTAATAGTTCAAGTCCTATAATATCCGATGGTCTTACTTGTCCTAAATTCCTATGACCTAGTTCCAAAGAAATCTTCTTGTTAGAACTGGAATGTAATCTTAATAGGTTATACGCCCTATCGTCTACTTCCTGTTGAGTAGATAGGCTATTGTCGTTAATTTCCAATACCTTTCTTCCTCTTTCACGAATACTACTTCCGTTCTTTCTAACTGCTATTTTATCGTTAGAATAAACTCTAACTTCATTGTAGAAGTCAAAGAGAACATCAGATTGGCTAAAGTTCACAATTTGTAATTCGTTTTTTGCATCTGTAATTGTTATCTTAGGTGAAAATGCTGAATCCTTTTGGTCCTTGATTGAAAATTTATTATTGTCATAAATCAATCTTTTATTTTTCTTTTCAATTAGATAGTTAATTGCTGAAAATAAATCAGTTCCTTTTAGATTAGGTGCTACAATTAAGGGGTAGTCGTCGGAGTAGCCAGTAGTAAATTCTATGTCATTTTCTTCAAAGAGATTATTGATGAGAGTTTCTGTTTCTTCACCAATAGTAACTCCAGTACCTATGACTGCCCTAACTGGCTTACCTTTTAGGTTCTTATTCGTGGTGATAGTAATGGTATCCGATAATGAAACTATGCCTTTAGTCAACTTATGTTTCCCAAAGGTAATGGCAAGACCCCTTCCTACAATGTCACCATCTCCAGTCCCTAACCAATCTATTTCAGTTGAGGTTTTGAAAGCGGTATTACCGTCGCTGATACATAGTGTCGAAGGTATTTCTGCCTTCTTAGTTTCTATATCAGCGAATTGATATAAAGCCAATAGCGGGCTTCTAGACACAACATGTTCCTTTGTACCACTGACCACCTTTCCATCTAAGTCTACAGTACAATACATAGACAACACTCCTTCGTTATGTCCCATGTTTTCTATTGCAGTACCAGTGCTATATGTTAGGCTTCTCTTAGGGGAGTTTTCACCCTTTATCAAATAGTCTTTAATTGTACTATAGGTTTCATTCTTATATGGCATCTTAGTATATTCCGATGATAAAGTGTTTATTTTAATTTTACTAGGAGTATATTCGTAAGTACAAGTTTCATTAGGTTGCATAACCCTATAGTATCCCGTAGGCAAATTAACATCACTTAGTACTATATGTCTTTTAGTAGAACTACCACTGTCTATTTCATGGGTCACTACATAACCCATTGAAGAAGGGGATGTGTTGTTTATTGCGGGTTGTTGTGTATCTAAGTCCACTGTTTGTGTAATGGTAGTGCCAGTTCCGTATTCTATCCCCTTTTCCGATACTAAATAGCATCCTGTTAAGTCTTTAATGAAATCTAAATATGGATAGTCACTGGAATTTAATGTGTATTTATACAAGGTAGTTCCCGATGGTCCTCTTACAGAAGCACTACTAGGTAGTTTAATTCTAAGTTTGAATCCCATATAGACCCCTTCTCCGTCGCTAGTCGTTGTAGATTCTAGACTACTATTGCCACCTCTTACGGTTCCTATTGGATTGTCAAATAGATTAGGTCTTACTGTAAATCCATAATTTAGCAAAGTTCCATTTGGATATTCTCTTAAATGGGCGTTGTTGATTGGCGGAGTTACTGTTCCCGACTCCGATAGAATTGAGCCATCTTCCGTGTCGAATCTATCTAATACTACTCCCATAAACCCATATCTTAGGAATTGAGAAGGAGTGGTAGCATTGACAGTAGCGTCTAAAAGAGAATTATAGTGTTTTAATAATAGACTAGAATGCCCCGTCACAGCAGAGTTGTCGATGAACGGAGCATTATTACTAGAACTACCTTGAGTCATTGGTAGGATTAAATGACTATGGTGATTGCTAGTAGCAGTGAGTCCGTTTAGTGCGCCTCCTATCTCTGTCGTAGAAGTATCATTTTCAAACTTACCACCGTGAAGTATTGAAATCAAAGGATGAATACTAGAATCAAACTCGGAAGCCCCCTTACTATCTCCATGTCCTCTAAATATGGCTTGCCGTTTAACTGCCTTGAATAAATTACCTGTAGCAATTCCTCCCGAACTAGTTGTCTTTACTATCTTTCTAGTAGAATCCCCATGATACAAATTCTTTAGCGTTATTGTAGTGGTCGAAACACTAGAAACTTCCCCAATCATATTTCCATCGCTGTCACAAATAATGTCATTTGCACTTAGGGAAGAACTCACATCTGAAGTAGTGAGTATAGCATCGTCGGAATCTCTAAAGCCAAAAGTCGTTCCTAAATCTGTAAATTCATAAAAGTGATAATTGAAGATTCTCATTGTTTTTGTTTTGTTTGGAAGGTGTTCGGGGTTTATTTGATTCATAGTTGAATCGAAAACTAACTCAGTTAATCTCATTAAACCAAAAGTAGTCATTTTGGTAATGTCTTCTACATCGTATTCTAAGATGTTAGCCGTATCATAATCATTGTCTAGGTATTTCTTTGCCTTTCCAGAACCTCCATACTTAGAATGTTTATCGGAAGTAGTATCTTCTGTTGGTTTGTTCAACAAATACAGACTAAAGTTTTTCAAATCCCTATTAGAGTAGAACAGACTATCATCTCTCAATTTACTATACGGTAATAAATCCGAAGTCGCAAATAGGAAAAGTCTAGCGGCTTTAGGGTCTAACTGTTCCAAGAAATCTTTAATGTAAAAGTTAGATTTAATTCTACCACCTAATGTAGAGTCGTGTGAAGTAAAAACTTTATCTCTAGAGTGACCTGCTTCATGTACCACATAATCCCAAAATAGTGAACCACTAGCAGGGAAATATCCCCTCTCCTCAACTGGCAAGTGTAAATGAGAAGTTTCTCTAAATCTACTAGGTATTTTTTCTAAGGCGGTAGAACTTCTTCCTTGATTCATTTTGTAGGACGAAGCATAGTATTGAACCGAACTACTACCATCATAGTAATTAGCATCGGAAGCCCTACCAACCTCTTCCTTTTCTGCGGTACTAACATCAGTAGTGTGATATTTACTAGCAATCACTTGTGTTTTTCTATTAAAAATTCCTTTCTCTATGTGGTTTATTTTGTAAAGAGGAACTCCATATTTTTCAACATAGGTTTCGACCAATTCGTGAGTTAGTGCTGTAGTTGGTCTAAGATAATTGTAGTAGGTTGGCTTCTGCATATCATCAGCCCCATAATCAACTCCTGCTTCAATTCCATATTGAGAATTCAATAGAGTTATCATCTTACCCCCATGTAAATGCTCTCCATTCACTAGGTACAAATTGTGAGTATTTTTTCCGGAATACTGATTATTTGCTGTAGTTGTGAACCCTAATGTAGAAATGGTTTCACCCGAACTGAAATTATTTACTGCCCTATCTAAGAAAACTCTCCAAGTATCTACCCCACTTGAAACTGTATTATAGCATACTACTTGAGTACAATATCCTACAAATACAGAACTCAAATAAATAGGCAACCCTACATCTGCCACTGTCTTGATAGTAGAAGTATTGGACGGGTTAATGTCTAGGTATTTGTTACCATCAACATCAAAACCACTACCACTACTAGTAGTAACACCTATTGTGGTTAATGTGGTATCGTAAGTATCGCTATCATTATGGTCTACTCTTCCTAAAGTTACAGGGAAGTAAGGGGCTAATTCTATGGTGGTTTTTCCATCTACAGTAGAGGTGTTCAAAACAGTAAAATCAATCAAGGTATTGACTGTTTCAAAGGTTTCATAATTTGTACCTCCATCACTTAGTTTGGCTTGGAACGCTTCTTCCTTTCCTATAGAAGAGGGGTGTTGTATATGAAATCCAACGGCATTGCTATCAACTCCGGAAGTTCTAGAAGTAGTACTCCCACTCAGTAGAGTACCGTCTAGTTTTTCGCCACTGTTGAAAAGTAATCCCTTGTCACTATTTCCCCCTAGGCTAGTAGCAAAGGTGGGTAGTTTATTGTTAGCAGATAGGGCTTTATTTAGAATATAATTTGTTTCTACTTCTTTCCATAGTTGTATTTCATTGACAGTATCAGTACTCATTGCTTCCGCCAATGGTAAATTTTTCAAAGATATTGTAGTTTTTCCTATTGATGGAAAGTTTAGTGTTGTGGTCGCTCCCTCTCCTATGTACGCTACTACACCATTTGTGTATTTTACAAATAGTTTTTTATTTACTAAACCAGTACTAAAATTAGTGATAGCAAAGGTTTTATTGTTAAAAGTTAAATCTCCCCCACTGTCCAAAACCCCGACAAGTTCTAACTTATTGTGTGGACTTCTAGTTGAATAGATAATATCCTCCGAAAAATTAGAATTACGATTTACTATTGGAGAAATTAGTTTTGAATAGTTATCCCTACCGGAAATAGTCATAGTACTCATACCCATATTTTTGTCTATTTCTATTTGTTCTATTTCTCCGTTGAATCTCTCTACTTCAATGATATATTGTCCGGAGACATATTCCAAAGAAGTGTAAGCAACATTGTATTTTTTACCTATTGAGTTATTGAAGGATAGAGTTAGAAACTTTTGGTCTTTATTTGAACTCGTTACAGTCGCTTCAAGTCCTGCATAATTCTTATCCAAGAAAACTATTTTTAGTTGACTTTCTCTTCCTTCAATGAAAGGAAAGGTAGTGAGTAGATTGCTCTTAGATGAACTAAAGGCTCTACGATATAATCTATCACCTGCGCTTAGTGTATAGGAAGAGGTAGAGAAGGAACTTTCTGTGTCTAATCTAGAACTAGTAGTGAAAGTAATATCTTGTGTAAATGCACTAGCATTGAAAGCATCAATTGTATCAACTCTTACTACTCTAGACCCTACTAATATTTCATCATCTAATGATAACAAATTCGCTAAATCATATCCTTCTTCTGTAGTAAATGTGTACTCATTTCCTGTGACATTTGCCTTCACTGTCGCCTTGAGGGGGAACCATTCAAAGAACTCACCCCTATGCTGTTGCTGTCGAACTCTAAAAGCCTCAAACTCTCCTACCTTTGAGGACATGATTCGGGAGGTGTCTACAATTCTTGACTCCGCATAACCCCCCCTCCCGCCAAATGATTCTTTCAAATTGGTGCTAATAACCATAGGGACTTCGTTGGCTGTTTCGGGAGAATAGCCGTAGTGAAGATACCGATATGGGCCAACTAGATTGAGAGCGGATTTCACATTGTTGTCGTCACGCCTAGCATGGTAAAACGATTCATCATAATCTGTGAAGTCATTATTCACTAATGTCAATCCTTCATTAGAAGTCTGTTTGGTGCTAGTATAACTGCTAGTACTGGGGTCGTCTAGTACCTTTAAATTGTCAACAAGCGCAGTTTTAATGTTAAACTTACTGTAGTCTTTAACAGAAAAACCATAGTCTTGAGAAGTAATAAATGTGTTTGTCACAAATGAACTAATGGTAGCACTGCCCATTTGAGAAGAAGCATATTTGACATAATATTTTTTATTGTGGTCAAGTTGATTCTTCTTATCTAGTCTAGAATTGTGAAAGTAAAATAGGGGTTTAGAACATAGCAATGATTTATTCATTCTGTAGGTAGTGCTACCCGCAGTAATTTCAGTAGCAAGAACACCACTACTCACCGCCACTATAGTAGATTCATCCTCATCATCTCCTCTAAATACCATGAATTTAGTGTCCTTGGTAATAGAAGAACCTAGTCTCGGCTCAAATTCAAAACTATCCCCTGCAACATCATCAGTAGTAAATTGTGTAATTCTAGCAAAGTGGTGAGTTAATCCACTATCCGAGTTTATCAATACATAGTGATTATAGCCATTATCAGTAGAATTTAGGCGAATGCCTTCTTCAGTAATGCTATCATAGCACTTTATTTTGTACCCCTCGGTATTTTCTAAATTGGAATATTGTGTACCGGCAGAATCCGAACCTTGTAATTGCTGAACGAAAATGTCATTATTAGAATCATCAGTAGATATGTAAGTGAACATTCTATGGGTATCAGTACAAGTAAGCGTATCGTGAATAATAGGATTCGTAGGGCAATCGAAATTGACATTGTTACCTGCGTTTCCTAGAGTGGCTTCCACAGTAGGATTTATTGCAGTACCCTTACGCATAGCATATACTGTCATTGGTCTATCTCCTCGAATCTAAAGTAAAGTACTGTGTCTGCAAATCTAGGGGTTAAATTATTGACATTGAATTTATTTCTAGCCCCCCTACTCATAGCAAATTCGTGAAACTCTCCCATAAATTGCTTGTTAGTGGTCGCACTATTTGTACCAGTAGCCCCGCTACCATTAGCACCCAAAAATAAATCTTCTTTATCCATAGCAAATGTCCCACTCCCCGAATGGGTAGCACTTGCCACTTCACTATTATTAAAATAAATTGCCATTACTTTGCTATCCGAATCATAAGTAGCGGCTATGTGAAATAGCCCATCAACATAAGATGGATTCATTGGTGCTTTGATATAGAGGTCTGTTGAATTTAGTGCAGTAGATTGAGAAGTATCCAAAGTCACTGCAAAAGAATCTCCGGAAGAAGACGATGGAGTGGCGGCAACCTTTCCTATGGAAGTAAAACCAAATCCATTCTTTATGAATAGTTCTTGGCCTTCGTGTAGTATATTGTTTGCAGTGGAAATAAAGGTCAAAGTAGTCCCACTATTCCCACTAGATTTTGTTGTTCTAGCATAGACATGACTGTATTTACCATTGGAGTCAAAAATACCTTTAGCATACGAGACTTGTGTGTGACTACCAAGCGGCCAATTAATTCCACTAGAAGGCAAAATTAATGCAGAAGTTTCTAGACTTTGAGTAGTAGTACCCAGTGTAACAGAAAATTTAATCTTGTATTCTGCCGGTTGGTTTTCATTATGCAAAGTAGTATTTATCAAAGAAAGTTGCACCTTACTACTATGGAATATTCTCATCTCATGTGTGTGTTTTGCAGTTTCAGCCAAATAGTAATGAGAAACATAATCTGTTTGAGTCACATCTTTGTCAATTGCTGGCATTACCTTTCCGGAGTCTGTTGATACATAATTTAAGGCTCCTACACTATGCCTACCGTATCCGTTTAAGTCGTATGGTGTCACAGTAGCCTCGATAGTAAAAGCGTCGTCTAAAGACCAAGGCCCATACACTACATCATCACTACTACCAATGCTAGAATCTGCTCCTATCGCAATATTATCATAATAGTCTATTTTCACATGACCATTACACATTACAGGGAAGACTAAACTTCTTTGCTTTCCTGTTAATACTCGATACATAATTTCACCTCAAGAAAGAGCGTCGGCTAACTTGGTAGCAACCTTTCCACTTGGGAATACTTCTGCAATTTCAAACTGCATACTAAAACCCACATCAATAGTTTCCGAGTCTATTGTAGATTCAAAACTTCTAATGAATCCTTTCATTCCCTCGGAAGTACTAGAAGTAGGAAAGTCACTGACTACTCTACCAACAGTTCCGTAGTTGTCTAACTTACCACCTTCCCCTCTAGAAGCGTAGTTGAATGGAATAGTGGTAGCAGTTCTAGCGTTGCCGTCTGCCCCTACCTTAGAATCATATAGAAATACTAGTTCGTTGATAGATTGGAATGTTTGTAATCCAGTAGAGTCTACACTAGAATGAATCATTTGTGCTATTTCAATTGGAGTGTAAATCCTAGGGCCTTCATCTTCTGTAGCCAGCCCATTCCATTTTTTATTGATAGCCTGTTCTGTGATGAAACCTTGTAGACTCACGCTTTTAGAAGCCATACCCAAGTCTAGAGCGGCGGTTACTGATTCTCCGGATAACGCTCCCGATAGAGGAACTTCGATAGAAGGAATTGTCTTGTTAGTACTGATGCTAAGACTAGTGACCTTCAAAGGAATGGTATTGATAGATAAGTCGTCAGTTCGGTATGCCCCGAATTTCAAGAATACTACATGGTCTAATGCGCTCATATTATCATGCTCCTAAACTTCTAGAGGAAGTCGTTCTGTTGATTTCTTTGTTAATCATCTTACCAACCTTCTGTGCTATAATTCTTAATTCACTGTCGGAAGACCCAACCCTACCGTTAATATTGACGGTGATGTTATTTCCTCCACTGCTAACCATCTTTCTAGATTCTTGATTAGAATGTACTCGGCTTCCCTTTGGTAGTCTTACTAGTTCCGGTCCTCTTTCTCCAACTAAGGAGAGGCCGCTCTTAGTCACACCGCCGTTAGCGAATGGGTTTATTGCCAAAATAATAGCCCCTATTGCCGCCACAATAATACCAGCAAGAATGGCTGGTAATGATATTACACCTAAAGCGAGTATAGGAAACAACGCAATTAAGGCTCCTATAGCCATGATAGTAAATGCTATTTTATTTAATTGATTCCCAAAAGAGTATTTTATATCATCTATTTCTTGACCCAATATGGTCATTATTCCAGCCAAGGCAGGAGATAATAAAATAATTAGTAGGCCTACTGCCATTTCTAATAGGCCGTTAAGAGTGGTAACAAAACCACTCAGTAAGTCGGAAAAACTACCGTCTTCAAAAATAGCCTCATACATCAAAGTCAAGCCGTCAATAACAGTACCTAATCCTCTCCCTATTGTACGAAGACCTACCATTGATACTGCTAAAATGTTCTCAGCCCACTTCATTAATCCCTCTCCAGTCACCCCTAAATATTTAGCAAGTTTAACGACGGCATATACGCCGAGAATTACAAGTAATCCTATGGCTAACGCCTTTCCTATTACAAGTAAGGAAACGGTGAAAAACATACCTGCTTTTTTAGACACCTTATCTAATCTTTTATACATGGAAACTGACTTACTACCCAACCACGAAGTATATCGTGACAACTTCTTTTTATTTTTGAGTTCTTTTTTAACAGCAATTGAACTCTTAGAAATAAAAGATAATAATTTAGATTGAGTAAAAAATTTCTTTAAGGTTAAGTCTGCCGGACCTTTGGGAGAAAGACCTAACAATCTATCCTTTCTAGTTTGAAATGCAGGGCCTTGCATCTTATTAGGGCCTTTTGCCAGTTCCATTACAGTTTCTATTTGCTCTTTAGATTTCCTAAAAGAACCCCCAACTCCATAGAGAACAGAACCAATAAAACCCTCTTTCTTCCCCCCTGCTAAGGGCTTGGCAATGAATGTATCAATACCGGATAACATGGTATCCATACGATTTTTAAAGATGAAATATCCGGGGACTCCGTACATTAACTTGTGGAAAATACCAGCAGGGCCGCTAGTTCTTCTTAAAAAACCCTTTTCCGCACTACCAATAAATCTAGTAAGTATTGTTTCTACTTCTGCAACATCTTTAGTAGTTTTTTTAGCAGATTCCCCCAAAGTTTCCACTGCTTTGCTTTGTGCTTTCATAGCAGTACTAGATGCTCTTAGAATAGTAAGCATTTCTTTTTGAATTTGGACTAAACCATACATATTGTTGTTGATTTTTTCCAAATTTAATTCAGCCATGTTATCACTTCACCTTATTCATTTCCTTGTTCATGGCTTCGGCTTTAAGTTCTTCTACATTTCTGTGTATATACAAAAAGTCCATCACCATACTTGCTGGCATTTGCATCACTTCTAAGGGGCTTATTGATAATGCGCTGGACAATGTATAGGTGATTAAGAGAGATGCCATAGCAGGGTCTTTACTCCTACCATTAAGGGCATCTCTCACTCTTCGTTTTTTGCTGAATCCTCTGCTAGTGCTTCCATTGGATTAGGTAGCACTTCTTTCAGTTGTGAGCCAATATATGGCGTGAGTCTAATTAGTTCTAGAGTAGATAGAGTTGGTTCTGTGCGAACAACAAACTTCTCTACTAGGTAGCGATACATTCCATTTAGGTCAATATCAAAACTTTGTGTCTTGGCATCAATGTTCATTAGAGAAGTCATAGCCTGTTCTACTTCTAGCCATGTAGGTTCTCTAATCCAAACCTTAAGGTATTCGTCGCTTTCCGGTGACACTCTTAATTCGTGACACTTCTCTTCTTGTAGTGCAAATAATACACTCTTATTTTTTACGGTATTTTTCTCCATAGTTTTCTCCACCTTCAAAACCAACAAACAAACAAACGGTGTTGGTGGAATATAATCATCCTTGTAAAATCCAATGTGTTATGACCTCACAAGTATGCAAACTTCTTGCTTGGATAGTGCCTTCAATAGTCACTGCTCCTTTGTCTTCCGGCATAGGCCAAGAGTTAGAAGTTAGGAAATAGTTGCTAAACTTGAGAGTAATCTTTTCTCCGTTGCCCTTTGTGAAAACTAACTCAACTTGGCTATCTGTAGTTTCGGAAGTATTGACTAGTTCATTATACATTGCATCATCAGTGACCATAGCACTGAAAGTCATTTCGTAAGTTCTTTGTGCTGGAATAGCATCCTTAACTCCTCGACTTCCAATTCCAATGAATCGCTTATCAGTAAGTGTATTATTCATGGCTAGGCTGAAACTAGTAATCTTCAAGAACGATTGTCCGAACATCTTAATTTGTCCATCGGAAAAGAAGAAAGGTTCTCGGAAAGAATCAGTAGAATCATAGTTGATGAATGAAGTTTCATCAGTGACTCCCCTTCTAGCCTCATAAGATTCAGTCTTTTCTAAGTTGTGAATTGAACGAACCATGCAGTTCATACTCATCTTGAGTTCTTCGTTTTCGTTAGCAGTGAGGTTGAGAGTATTGACTCGGTTTCCTCTAGCAATTCTAACAAAGTTTTCTGTTTCATCAGCGTCACCTGTTTCAGTTCTGTAGGTATTGCTAGATGAGAGTTTAGAAAAGGATTGTTCTAAAGAGAACGATGGTAGATTATCTCCATCCTCTTCTGTCATTGTGTAAGTGATTGGATTAGTGATAGAAGTGGCCGTTCCTGTAGGAGCAGTCAATTCATCTAAGTCAGTATGTTGGTCGTCTAAAGCAGAAACAGGAGGAGTGAGGATAGTACCAATAGAGCGATAGAATAGTGGAGCCTGTCTATGGTTTCCTGTTGAACTTCTGTCGGGGTTTAGATAAAACTTGTCAGCAACATCAGCCGCTATATCGCTAGCGGCATTATCAGTAGCATCCAAAGTAGCACTAACAGTAGCCTTACCAAAGAAATAGTAAAGCCAAGCACCGTGATTTGCCATGACTCCTAAATCAGTAGCCCCTGCGGTTTCGATTCCTTTGTATTGGTATGTGTAGTTTCTAGAACCACCAACCATAAGATTGACTTGTTTATTTTCTATTTCATTTTCGGGGAAAGTTAGTGAATCAACAACACCTAACCAATTGTCTGCCGCTAGACGCTTGACCGACGAAGTTGCTGGAGCAGGTAATGGTGCGCCATATCTCTTTAGTACGAAAAAGTCAGCAGAGGCACTAACTGTAGTAGTAATTGCTGGAGAAAATGTAAAACTGGTAGAAGTGTTCGAGATTATTCTATGGATTGAAGTAGGAGAAGTCACAACATCTCCAGCCCCAGTAGTAGTAAAGGCAATAACTGGATTAGTACCAGCAACAGACAAAGTAAGACTATCTGCTCCCGAAACGCTAGAACCAGCATTAATAATAGTAGCATCTCCTAGTGAAACTACTCCACCGTCAACATCACTCCCAATACTTACAAAGTCCCCGCTATTATCTCCGCCGGTGGCCACTGCCATAGTACCACTGCCAACATATCCACCTGTATTATTAGTGATGGTTAATACAGCACCGCTTCTAGTAATAGTAAGCCCACCCGCACCATTTAGTGCTGTTTGAACTGCTACAGCACATTGGATAGCAGTAGCAGAATTAGCAATACTTACTTCTACAAATTCATCAAAACCAGCATCACTAGCAACAGAGTCTCCCGCCGCATCAAATAAAATACCAAACGGTGAATCACCCGCCGCACTTGCTCTTTGGATTGTAATAACTCCCGCACCATAATTTTGTCCGTCACCATCTGCGGCGGCAAAGGTAAGTTCTGTAGAATGAGCAGAAGGAGATAGGTGAACTTCTGCTCCAGTAGAAGACATGCTTCCAAGGCCAGTGATTGCGGCATTTTCTATAATTGCTTGAGCCGCAGTGACTTGAGTTCCAGCAGTTGTGACAGTGGCACTTCCTAATGTACCACTAGCAGAAGAAGAGGCTGGATTAGCAGTACGGCCTCCAGCGTAGTACTCTAAAGTACAACCTTGGTAGAGATTATTCACGAAAAGGAATTTACCTGTGTCAACATTTTCCGTATTTAGAGTGACCGTAGTTCCACTATCAGTCACATTTCCATTGCTTCTAAATGTAAAATCAACTTCGGGGACAAATGTCACCGATGCACCGCTTCCTAAAAATATATTATTGTTCGTCATAAAATCCCTCTCCCTTTTACAAACTTACTAGGGGATTGTCTGTGCGTATCTCTTTGCCGTTAATGTCACTTTATATCCAAAGAGTCGTTTCTTTCTGTCATTTGCTTCGCTTCGATTTCCAACTTCCAATAAACTAAAGCATGAACCATCGCTTGCAGTATAACCCCGTCGTTTGCTCTCAAGTGCATGACGAAGTATCAAGTATAAAGACCTTAACCTATCTCTTCCGTAATTAGAATCTCTTGAATTAAACTTAATCGACTGCCCAGTTCTTGCTTTAGTTGGTGTAGCCGATAGAACAAGAGTAGTGCTATTCGTGATACTGGATACTGTTGTGCCATCTGGGATTCCTGTACCTGTGACCTCCATGCCTACAGCAATACCCGTAGTTGAAGTAAGGGTCATGTTGGTACTGCTGGTTGTATATGCCCCTCCCGAACTTGTGAACGAAGTACCAACGGCTCTCTCGTCGTGAATACAACGAAGGTGTAAAGTGAAAGTATAGGTTTCATTGCGAACATCATAAAGAACCGTAGGATATTCTATGGTGTTACCATCTTCAAAAACTATGATAACATCTTTGCTAGAAAGGTCATATCTAGCACCCTGTCCTTTTTCTAAAGTTCTAACATCAATTAGGTTTGGCTTAGGTAATGCTACTGGAATAGTACCTGCTTGATTCAAAGCAGTAGCAGAAGCAGACCAATTATTATCCAGCAAATCTAGAATTAGAGTGACCTCATCCATAGACCATTCCCTCCATTATTGATTGAGAGATAGCCCTTTCTAAATCCTCTTCGATGAACCTAGCCAATTCTTCATCCGAGAAAGAAATGTCGATTCCTAGAATAGTAGAAACCCTTTCCATTTCTAATTGACGCTCTTTGTGTTTATCTATCAAAGAGTTTAGGGTTTCAGTAATCTTCAACATATCAATCCCTTCCGTCAAATCTACTTTCTATTTTTTTATGAATGTTTTTAATTAAAGACTCAATGAATGAATTAGAGGTTTTTGAAAACACACTAATTGTACCGTTTTCTTTATTGTGAGAACCTGCATTGTATTCATAGACAGGATAAACGCCTTGGTCTTCTGCTTTTAATCTGTATTCTTCGCCAAAATTATCAGCAATTTCATTTATTTCGTCTTCAAACCCTCTGTACCACAAATCATACCAATCTACATCTAATGTTATTTGTATTTCTTCAAATGGTTTTGATATAAAGTCGTCATTATGACGGCCAACATTTGGGTTAAAACTCAATATGTAATTAGGAAAATAAATCATTCCATTGCTGAACTCAAAACCCTCAAGTCCTTCCTTTCTTTCTATTGTATCAACAAGTTCCCGATACAAACCATTCATAAATTCTACTTTAGTGTGATAAGGAATGTGGGTTTTACCACCACTGTTATTTTTTAATATTTTTTTCCACATATCAATCCAACATATACACTAAGTCTTTCTTACCATCAATAAGAGCCATCCCTTCTGTACGAAGTAAATCGTACTTCTCCTTCGCTGATATGTTTGCTCCAGTTTCAGCAATCATTATTGTTTGGTCGTCATGTCGTAGAATTTCTGCCGCAACTAATTTAGTAGTGGCTTCGTGAACTGTAGAAGGTACTCTTCCATCACCAGCAACATAAGAAACAATGATTGAGTTCTTGTTATGATAAGGATACTTCTTCAAAAAGAAAATTCTTCCATCGTCGCTCATCATCCAAAAGTCTCCTAAACGCTTCATATCTTCTTTGTCAGTAAAAGGTACAATAGAACAGACTGTGGGGATTTCATTGGTAGTGGTAAAGGTTAGTGTACTTGAGGCAGAACCAGTAGCGGCTTTGGAAAGAGTGACGGTAGTTCCACTATCAATAGAAGAAATAGTAGTAGAGGCAGGGATATTAGTTCCTGTGACTTCCATATCTACTGCTAATTTACTAGAATCGGCTACAGTCAAACTAGTGCTGGAGTTACTAGTAGTACAAGACTGTTGAATAGTAGCCTTTAGTGTGCAACCTGCTCCATCATCTCCCGATAATAAAGATGAAATTAAGACCTTAGTACCATCTTGGTCGTCTTTTTGTGAAAAGAAGAAATCCGAAATATTTAGATTACTAGTTTCTAATTCTTTTGAAGCAGTTGCTCCTGTAAATTGAGAGGTATTCGAGGGAAATTTCTCATTAATCAAATCAACAATTTCATTGTTAGTGGTCTTTATTCCGAAGGTAGTACAAAACTCATCGTTTGCTAGTGCGGAAACATCATTTTCTGCTAGTAATTCAAAAGAAACTCCACCGTTAGGTAGTTGGAAAATAATAGAGTGTATATCTCTAAAGTTGTCTAAGAGGGTAATGGACCCTTGAGCCGAGGCTAATTCTCGATAGTCATTACCTTCCCAAACTCTAAGGCTTACAATCTTTCTAATCTTCATCTGTTGTAGTTGTATAAAACCCACATATCCACCATAATAAGAAGCAATAGGACTCCTAGTAAATTCAAAATCTTTAAACTCATTCTTCCAAATAATGGGTCTAAAAGAACGGTTAATTTTTTCATCTACCATCCCTTCTATTCTTTTAATAATGGAGCCGACTTGTGCGGCAGAAGGATTAGTACCGGAGGTGAAAGGAGTGACTTGTAGTAGGTCAGAAACTGCGGCTATATCTGTGTAGAAACCTTGTCCTGTAGCATAGTTTGGGTTAATTGAAGTATAGTCACTGGGGGAGGATGCTACTGGCATTATATCACCTTCTCTTTTAATTCAGCAAGTTCTTCTTCTAAATCGTCAAAGTTTCCTAGTATATCACTTATGAAATCCGAGACAAATACTTGTTGTGTCCTTACCTCATCTTTCATTAAGCGGAGATGGGACAAACCATAACTAGCCATTCTTTCAGCGTATTCTTCTTTGGTTTCTATTCTTGTTTTTTTGCCTATCTTTACCCTTTTTCCATATAGGAGAGGTCTTTCTGTAGGGGTGAATTGCCCTACTCTATCGTCACCTTTACCTTTTACTTTTAGATTAGCCATTTGTGTGAATTTTAGTTCAGTATATTGGTGGGCTATTTCAATCATAACTTCATTCTTTGCTTTGATATTATCTATAACATCTCTTTCAATAGCACCAGTAAATCCAGCAGACATAAACTTCTTTTGTTTAACTACAGCAGTCTTAGTTTTCTCCGCTTCTGCTTCAGCCATAGGTATCCGTTGTCGGTCTTTCCATTGAGTATCTAGGGAGTTTAGTTCCTTATACAACTTCTTTGCTTCCTTTAAATCTTCATCATCAAGAAGACCATCCTTCCTCTTTTTATTGACTAGAGATAGTTCTTCATATGTACTAAGAATATCTATTTTCAAATCTTCTACAGTCCTTCTAGGCTTAACAGATTTAACATTCTCTACTAAGTTCTTCACTCCTTCTGTGATGAAATCGTGAGATTTTTCTCCGATTACTTGTCTCTCACCCTTACTTTTAAAATCCAATGTCAATTTCAAATTATTAGAAATATCTAAATCTAAAACAGATGGCATAATGAGAAGAATGATTTTAGCAATAACTCCTGCATCAAAATCCAAACTTAAAAATATTTCAGTATCGGTTTTTTTCCTAGATTTAATTTCATCGGAAAATAATTCTTTAACGGCTTCGCCTAATGCATCCTTATCTTCTAAACTAACAAGTGCCTTTACTCTTTCTGTATCAGTACCGACCCTAACAATTTCTGCAATTCCTTGTTCTCTAAGCACTTGTGATTTTTCTTCCAAGTCTATTTCTAGAGTGAATTTTTCTCCCTCGAAGAATTTCTCTTCTGTAAATTTACTTTCAGCCTCTTCCAATTTAGCGTCTATTGCATCTAAGAGAAGTTTGCCTAAACGAACATAGACTCTATCTTGTAATTTAGATATTTGCTCATCATCCAGTTCCTTTGCTTCATCTATATCTTTATCTGTAGGCTTTCTAAACTCGGAAAAAGAGCCGAAGCCGGAAACTCTTTTCAGTAAATTAGGAGCCTCTAAATCCTTTATTGAATAATTAAGTAGACTTGGAATTATCGGAGTTTTATCGGTTTCTTTTTTAGAGTAATCAATTATCAATCTATTCTTCAAATTATACGATTCATCATTAACAATATCAGCAATAGTTCTTTGTTCTAAAGGAACTATTATCTCTTGTAATTTATCAACAAATTCTTGAAAATTTTCTTCTGTTCCATCCAACGAATCCAAATCATCTAAAATTTTAGAATCTGTTGATAAATGTTCATCAAAAACAAGTTCTACAATATCCTTTTCTAAAGTATCCTTATTTAAATTATAAGTTGTTGTGCGATTCAGTTTGAAGTTGACCAATGTAAATCACCTTCACATTAACCACTTGCCCCAAGCCGCTAATTTCTGCGCTTTTTGGGCTAAATGTAGACCGCTTTGTGGAGGTTCATAACTCATCTGTCCATTTGTAGGGTCAATCCAGTAAGGCCTTCCATAATTATCATTTCCACTAGGAGGTATAGGATAGCCACTGCCATTATTCATAGCCAATCCAGTAGTGCCATAGGCTCCTTGTTGAATTGGTTGTTGTGGCATTCCATGTGAGGGATTAGAAGCCCCACTAAATCCTTGAGATTCAAGATATTGTTGTTTTGCCATTTTTCTTTGATTAATAATTTCACTATTTATTGCAGAATTCAAGATAGCATTCATATCTAAAGCGATATTCTCTTGAGTAATTTGCTCATATTCTCGTAGGCTATCACTACTAACTTTCATATTTCCAGTAGTAGAATCTTGACGAAACTCTAATTTAGTTAGCATTCTACTAACACTTCTGTCAATTACATCTTCCATCAATTGCTCTAAACTAGATAAAAACTGTTCTCCGTGATATTGAAAGAATTCTTCCACATGGTTTTCTTGTAGAGAAAGCAGGTTATTTACAGTCTTAAACTGCGTGTCATTTTGCGCTTGTACTGCGCCCATTACTGCCCCATTACTTGTTCCAAATACGCCCATTATTCCTCACCTTTAGTCACTATAGTATTCAATCGCTCGCTAGATATTCTTATTTCGTTTGTTAGTCGTATTACTTCTTCTAGTTTATTTTCATCCGTAGTCGGAGTAGGAGGAGTAACTATCCAACCTACGCCCACTAGCGAAACAACATCGGCCTTTGATAAGGTGGTAAGTGGCCCCTTAGATAAAACTTGGGGCATTTTTGGTCTTGGGATGAATGCCTTAAAATCTAAGCCATGCTCGTCTGCCAGTATTTGCTGTTGTAGCATTTCCATTTGTCTATGATGTGTAGCGTGTTTAGGGCAATAAGTACCTCGCATCGGCCTACCTTTAGTGACATGGCTTAGTGGGATAGGGGGTCGCATGTAATCTCCGCTCTCCCAAATATGATGAACACCGCAGACAACGCAACGGTCTTTTAAATTAAATTTCCAGCCATATTTGATGAATAAGAATTTCTTTTTTTCTGCATTGAGTACCTTGGTAATTTCTTTCAGCATCTTCTTTGGTTTAATCTGCACGAAAGAATATTCGGAAACTGGACCTGCGGCTCTTGCGCTCATTAGAGGAGGCAAGAAAGAACTAGCAATGCTAGGATTGTTGGCGATTAGGTTGGGCTGTTGAAACATAATTATTCCTCGTTTTCTTTTCTTTGTATAGGTTTCTATTTAAAAATACTTTAGCATTTCTTCAAAATGTTCTTTTGCATTATCCCTAGTAGCACTTGTTGTACCATGAAGTCTATCCCCTTCTATTGTTTTACGCATAGATTCTATCACCTTTTCATCAGGAACTTTTTTCTTTGTAGCATCTTTAAAGTAATCTTCTCCTAATTCAAAGGTTGGCTCTATGCCTCTACCCATGCCACCTTCCCCATATTCTTTATCAGCCAACAAATAATAGAATTTTTTACTAGGAATTGCTCGGAATACCTTTGGCTTTCCATCATCTCTAGGAGTACTCTCTTGTTCGCTACCAAAAAAAGCATATTCTACTGCTTCATCAAAATCAAATGTCCAATGCCTAGTTTCCCCTCTAATTTGAACTCCTTGAAAAACCTCATCGTATGTATCAAGTTTAGTCCCGTCAAGTATATGGAAGGGCTTCTTTAGTATATCTTCCCACATAATAATCAATATCCTTTATCACATATATTCGGGAATATCCCATGAGCCATAAGTTGAATTTTTATTCCACATATTATCTGCTTCCCCGCTTTGTCCAATATCTCCAACAAAATCATAGTTTTGGTTGCTTAAAGCATAGGCAATCAAATGATATAGGTTTTCAGCATATCCTCTTCTCATAAATTCAGTTTTTGTACTAACATCTCTTGCTTGAAAAACATCATCGTCTATTTTTTCGGCAAAGGCTCTTGTTAATTGAACTCCTTCTTTATCTACAATATTACCGTCTAAAGAATCTCCATGAATATTAACATTCATTTTTAATTTTTCTTTGCTTTTAGGGTCTAGGTATATAGCAGTCACACTATTCCCTCTAATAACTATATTAGAAATGGGATTTTGCTTTAGTATATCTTGCCACATAATATCAGTAATCCTTTATCATTGTAGTAACGCCCTTGTAGACCATTTCCGGCTGTGATTTAGCAGAAACAATGTACTTGTAAGTCGGTATTCCCTTGTCGTTTAACTGTTGCATCCCATATTTAAAAGGAGTGAAAATCGAATGGTTAGAAATATCTACATCTTCCTTGTATTTATCTCCCCAAATGTCATATTTGTTAGCCCAAATACCTACGGCTAGTGGGTAGTCAGTGTTTTTCTTCTTCTTACCATTTGGCCAAGAAGCACTACAAATAGCATCTACTAGAAATTTCCATGCTAATTGATGGTCTAGATTGGCAGTAGAGTCTAAATGTCTATGGTCTATTACAAAGATAACATACTTTACCTTTCTATTCTTCATATCTTGCATCCATTCTCTCCAATAGATTGCTTCACCGCCCATGTCAGCAGTTTTCAAAGTATGAGTATCGCCGTCTAATTTTATTGTTTTTCGACTAGCCCTTTGTTTGCCAACAGTTCTTTCTCTTATTTCCGGAACTTCGCCTCTAGTTCTTAGTTGATGGTGCAAAGTAGTCTTACCTACCATAGTAGCACCATAGATTCCAAAGTTAATTGCATGTACTTTCTTGTAAAACGCTACTGTAGCCTCAATACAAACTACTGCGAAACCCGCTAATACAGACAAAAAAATCACCTAATGTGTAATGTGGTCCCAAGTATCTGTTATCTTTTCTATCATCCAACCCATAATGTTGAGGTCAAAGACTCCCATTATGTTGCCAATAAGAAGTGCTGATAATGTGGCACAAGAACCCCAAAACCAAAAGCGCATTTTAATAAAAAACATGTCAGCAGAATGCGCCCTGCTTTGGTTATATGCGTAGTCGGATTCGGAGAATCCCATTAAGTCGCCTAGAACCATTTAACCACCTCACTGTAGAGTGGCTAAGAAATCTGTTGAAACGCCCTCAGTTTCATATTGCGGAGAAATTTGTGGGATTCTAGAAGTTTGATTTTCGGCTTGGAATGTCTTCAAAGAATCTTGCATCTTTTTTCTTTGCTGTTCATCCTTAGCAATTCTTTGCCAATAGGCAGTAATTCTTCTGTCTAGTAGCCACATCTCAATCTTATCATTAAGAGCCAAATCAAATAATGCCTTCATTACCATTACAGCACCTACTGTAATCAGCCCAAACAATACGCCATGCATTAGAATGGTGTATGGGAAGTTCAACCCAAATTTAGCGTAGAAGAAGACATTTGCTCCACTAACAGTACCTACGAATAGGATAGTCATAATCAAGCGAGTGTCGTGGTTTAATGCTGGCAAGTAATCACCTCAGTTGAATTCTACTGAAACATGTGCAGTAGAAGAACCGGCTTCTGTGACTTCTAAGAATATTCCTCCAGTGCATAACACACCATGCATGTCATATTCTAGATTATACTGTCCCGTAGTCGTATTGTGAATTCTAGCAATTTCTGTACCAGTATTATCTTGTCCATCAAATACTTTAATGGTCACTGCCGCATTGCTAGCAATAACAATGTTAGCGTGAATGCTTTTCAATCTACATTGAGTCTTAGAAATTATTGCGCTTGCCCCAAGGACTCCACTGCTTCTACTCACATCGGACATAAGTTCACTTCCTAAACTTTGGTAATTGCCTCTTCTTAATGAAGGTTGTGCAATTACTCGTCTTCGGTAATCTTAGGTACTGCTTTCTTAGAAGTAGTTTTCTTAGGTGCAGTTTTCTTCGTAGTAGCCTTCTTTGCAGTAGCCTTCAACTTCTCCGGAACTGTTTTCTTAGGAGGTAGTGGGGCTAGAGCATTAGCCAATGCTTCTTCGGGGAGTCTAAGGTACTTGGAAAGAATTGCCTTTTCACGGCTAGGTAATTTTTCAATATCCTCTCTATCCTCGGAAGTAAATTTAACTATGCAGTTCTTACCACCGATGTAATGTGAAGCAACGAAGGCCGAGATTTTAATGTCTTCGACCTTCGTTACTTCCATAAACCCTTTTGCCCCGTTTCGTAGTCTCAAGGTTGGAACCTTACAAGACTCGCTTAAACGGATGGTTGCCAAACAAACACCTCAAAGAAGTCCAGTAGCACGAACTCGTAGAGTTCCCAAGTCGTCTGCTAGAGCCTTGAGTCCGGCAGTAGCGACAGCCGAACCTAGAGTAAAGCAGTAAAGGTAGCAGTATGTACCGTCCGAACTAATGTCACCAACAATCCAGTGAGCATCCAACAAAGATGGGTTAGAAACCTCAACTTGTGTAAAGGATGCCAAACCGAAGTCAGCCGCCAATAGTTTTTCACCAACATGGAGAAGTTGTTCATCTCCGCTACCGGTGTTAGCGGTAAGAGCAGTTGGTCCCGATGTCGTTAGAACAGTTGCAGTTAGTGTACCAATCTCAAAGACTTGTGAGTTGTTTGCCGAAGCAGAGCCGAGAATAGTCACATAGTCACCTGCGGCAAAGCCATCAGTAAGATAACTACCAGCACCTCTAGTTAGTATATCGGGGTCGTCATCAGCCGCAGTAATGCTTTGACTAGCGGCAGTAGCAGGGGAGCCTGTTCGATAGGACGAAACTTCAACACTCGCTAGTGAAACATATTGGTGTCCCACAACGAATGGCTTTGCTATACCCTTATGGTCAGCGATTAAAGTAACAGTATTTGTCACTTTACCACCTCAAGCCACATTGGTAATCTTGCCTTGTCCCTTGAAGAACGAACAACCAACTTCACCAATGGTTCGGTAAAGTGCTTGGTTGCCGAGTCGTCCCACACCGAATGGGTTTCCGTTAGAAACACCGTCTTCAAAGTATTGAGTCGGCTTAAGAACGGAGAGCCACATATGGTCAGTGTCCAAGAACAACAAGTCGCTAATCCCACTATCTGCGGCATTGAGAGTTGTAGTCATATCCTTAACAGGAATCAATGGAATGTCGTAGTAGGTTGCCACACGGAAACCAACTTCTGCACCCTTAATTCCACGAATACCGTTATGGGTAGGAATAACTTCCTTACGGTCCATGAATCGCTCTTGGCTTTGTAGCAAGTCAGCGATTGCTTGGATAGTATCGTATCCCGTAAGAATACACTTAGGGGAACCTCCGGAGATTCTCAAGTTGCGAATCATGTTGTTAAGCAAAGTAAGAGTTAGTGGTCGAACCGAAGATGCGGCGTAAGAACTGTTAAAGTCAACTTCTGCATCTAGGAAAGAAGCAGTATTTCGGTTATCTCCGTAGATTTTACCTAGATTGTTAGTAGCACTCAATGGGTCAGTGCATAGAACATTGCTGTCCATAGCCGCTAATTCAGCGTTACTTGTAACGACCTTCAAAAGCGAAGTATAGTTTCGCTCAATATCTCCAAGAGCCGCCGATTCACCGTAGACTTGTAGAGGCATGAGAAGCATCTTGTTTTGTGCTTCTGCGTGTGCCTTACCCATGTCTTCACGGATAATAGCCCGAATATCTCCAAGTCCATCATCAATTTGAGCCATTTCCATTGCGAGTTCGGAAATATCGAACTGGTGTGCAATAGTCTTAGGACTCATAAAGAGTTGAGCGTAAGTTGGAGCCATAGAACCAAGTCCATCTGCCGCAGTAGAAAGGCCGGCGTTTTCTGGAACACCGCCAATTTGGTCAGCGTGTGGCTTACTACCACCAATTCCAATAACACCAGTGCCAGTAGTATCGCCAGTAATATCCACTTCTAGTCTAGGGTTAGAACCACCAAATGGTCGGCTCTTAAGAATTCTCCATCCGGAAGAAGCATAAGGTCGCTTTGCTAACATAGCAAGAGCATTTACTTCTCGGTTTAGCATAGACCAAACTTTTTGTCCGTATAGTTGGTTATACATTGCTGTTCCAGTAATACTGGATGTGCCGCTTGCCGCCGCATCACTAATGTCGTGTGCAGTGTGTAGTCCTTGAACTGCACCTGCTTGTTTCAACACGGAGTTTCCGCCAAAGGCAGGTAGTCCGTATGTCGCCGCTTCTAAATCTCTAATTGTGTTAATGTATCCCATTTAATTCACCTCAAATGTTACCGCCAACAGCCTTATGAATGTCGCTCCAACTCATGTCAGCAATCTCTTCTGTAGAGAAAACCTTAGTGGTTGTAGCGGCTTCTGTAGCCTTGCGGATTGTGTTCTTTTCTTCTGTAAGTGACTTACGGAGTTCGGAGAACTCTGCGTTAAGTCGTGCGATTTCGGATTGTGCATCATATTCTGCCTTAGCAACTAAGTCTGCTCGGTTAGTTTCTTCCGAAGCGAATCTCTTAGCGAAGGTTTCTTCGAGAGTTTCGAGTCCCATCTTCTCAAGTTGTTCTGCTCGGTATTGCTCGTAAGCCTTCTCGATGTTTGAAGCACTTAGGTTAAGAGTGCGGAATTCTTCGTTAGCAAAGGTCTTACTAACCATTCCTTCTTTCTTTGCTTGCGCTCCAGCACTTGCCATAGGTTCACCGGCTCCACCAAGATTAGTTTCGTCGTTTCCATCAAGAGTAGTACCCTTGGCTTCCGGAGTTGACCCACCTTCTGCGTCTTCGGTATCCATGTATTCATCCATTTTCTCATTCAATGGGTGGCCGCCAGACATTTCCATTGATGGTTCTTCTTCTTCTTTTCGTAGCGTGTTGACTTCTTCTAGAAGAGTATCTAGTTCTGCCAATGCCTTTTCTAATTTGTTCATTGTTTTGTCCTCCTTTAATATATCGAACCTCGCTTCGGGGTTGATTCCTTTTTCGCATATTGTGACTTCGTGGAGTTCTAGTTTGCTTATCTCGCTATACTCCCCTAATTCATCGTGGTGTTTCTTCACTTTTTGTAGTGCTTGTCCACCTATGCTAAAAGACCTCAATGACCCCTTGCGAATTCCTCGGTTTATTTCCTTTGCTTTTTCAATATCATCTCTTAATTTAATTACTACGAAGAACCCAACATCATCTACTTGGGTCTTCCATAGTTTTCCATTACTATCTCTATGAGATTCAACTACTTCTCCAACTTGAACATTGGAGTGATTAGTCATAACATTGCGGAACTTATTGTGTTCCATGAATTTTTTAACTGCCTCATTTAAGGCTTTGAGAGTAATTAAATCATTTTGCTTATCTACCATTTCGATAGAAGCATAGCCTCCAATCATTAAATCATCATTCGACGCCTTCAAGATGGAGAAGTCATTCTCCTCCATTGCAGACATAATCGTAGACATGATGCTCAAGCCGTCTTGTAGCAAATACACTATTTAACTAGTTCGGTTGTTTAGTGTATTTTAAGCCTTTGAACTTGTCTTCATAAATATTCCAAATACCTTCGTCAGTATCCTTATCTACTGGCTTCTGCTCATATCCAGTCCATGCTAACCACATATCTTTACCTTCTACTGGAACTACTCTAAAGTGAATCTTAGTTTCAAACTTATTTCCATTTAGAATGTATTCATGGTATCCATGTCTTTGTACTCCCATTTCTACATCTCCAAGGTCAATTAGTTTTTCCTTTGAAACATTTGTAGAGATTTGAGCAGGGAACTTAGTAGCCTTACCAAACAGCGAGAATATATCATCATCGGAGTCTAGGTCAATATACCAAGATAAGTTCTCACCTTTGTAATTCACAATAAAGTCCAAGTTTCCATCCTTTCTAGAATAGACTTTGAATTCTGCTTTTTCCGACTCCTTTTGAATTTCACTATCGTCAACAGAAATTTTACCATTATTATATGACATTCCTTCCGAGGCTTGTACCCAAGAACCGAGCCTATTCTTGTCGCTTTCTAAAACAGATTCATAATCCCCTGCATGATTGCCAGCCAAGAAATTGTGCAAATCTCCTATGGTCTGCGGCTTACCCTTTCCTTTTACAAACTGTTTAATTGACGCTCTCAACTTTCCTTGAATAGTTTTTAGAGCCATCTCCGCTTCTTGTTTCCACATATCTAAGTCTGCAATAGCATTCTTAGACATTAAATTATTCTCATTAAATCCATAAATGGTAAATCCATCCATGCTCTTAGCAATTAAAGTAGCACTACCATGTATGTTATCGGTAATCGTTATCCCTTTCTTGAGTGCTTCTACCTTGTACTTCAAAGACGGCTTAGTATCCTTAGATAATAATTCTAAGGTCACAATCTTATCGGGAGTAGCGGCTTCCGGAACCTCGATTACTTTGGCAGAATATAGAGTAAATCTACCATCCGACTCCTTTACCTCATCTACCTTGACTCTAATAATTTCTCCAACCTTAACATCTATCTTGGTATTTAGTGCCTTACCTACATTCATGTAGAGTTTGTTATCCATTTCTACTATATGCTTTCCTTCTTCTAGAACTGGGCCAGCCCCTAATGAATAAGAGAATAAGCCGGACTTAGTAGACTTCTTATCTAGAACTAGCATATCTAAATCTACAAATTTCTTCCACTTAACCCACTTTGGGTTTTTCTTAGTTCCTACGAAATAAGTAGAAGTTAGGTCTTTGATAACAACCCCTTCCGCAGTAGGCATCTCCATTATTTCCTTAGCATATTCTTCTATGTCTTTCAAAGAATCTGCAATTCTAGTATCTTTCTTAGAAGGGAATGCAATAGCATCGGAAGACTTTGCTGAATAATTATTGAATAGAATGTTAATCCTAATCTGTAGTTCATCATCCATCAAGTTCTTCTCTTCATGTCGCATTATGTCGAAAACATGCGCTCTTAGTTTTGCTTCGGGATATTTATTCTTGAATACATGAGCAACTGTATCTGCTCTATGTAGGGCTTTATCGCCATCGAATAGAATGAGTTCTGCATCTAGAATACAGTCACCATAAGATTTCTTTTTCATTTCTGCTACTTGTTCAGTACATTTTTCAGTAATGTCCTTACCGTTAAATGAAAAGATTTCAACCTTATCATCAATCTTATGAATTTGTATTCTCATTCCATCGTACTTTTCTTGTACGACATAATCTCCGGAGAATCCCATCAATTCATTCATATCTTCAATATCGAAGATACGATACATCGGTTTGTTAGGAGTTAGGAAGTTAGAGATGGCCTTCTCTTCCTCGGACTTTTCTGCCTTCTTTAATTCTACTCCAACTAATTTACTCCAGTCTTCTTCGGAGTGTCCGGATAAAAATACCTTCTTGAGTTCCTTTAGTGCATTCTTGAATTTAGAATTCACCTTCTTACTATCTTTATCGTCGCCATAGTGTTCTATAACGAATAGAGGAACATCATTCAATGCTAAGTCTAGTCCTTCCAAACCATCAGTTATCTCGTCGCCTTGATATTCTAATTCATTATAGAGTTTAGAAGATAGGGCATCATCACCGTTTCTAATTGCATAGTGAATGAACTTCATAAAAACATCTACATTCGATAGTAGAGATTCTAGTACATTCCCTTTCATTTTCTTAGAGAATGGGTCGTTGACATTCTCGGAGTCAAATCTCATTTGCTTAACAGAATCATAGATAATTTTAGCGGAGCCACTTGTAGGACTACCTGCATCATCGGATTCAAGGTGACGCTCATCTAAATATTCTTTGAGTTCCTTACCAAGAGGACTAAGGCTATCATACGATTCCTTAATTTTCTCAAGTATATTTCTCCAGCGACCCCCATACTCTTTAGGGTCACTTCTTGCAGATAAATAAGCGACTCTAGTTTCCTCGAAGAGAGATAAAATCTCATTAGATAAGGGAGCCTTATCCTTCTCGAACATTAGACCAGTGGTTGCCATATCGCATCAGTAAAGATTAAGAGAGTCTGCCATATAAGTTTCCGATTGTAAAATAGCCTTAACACCCGCTTCTTCACCCTTAGTCCAATGGCCGTCTTCGATTAGTTTAGGTAGTTTTTTCAATCTATTAATCATTCGAGTAAATTTTTCAACTCTTTTAGGGTCGTTATACTTGCCATATGAAAGTCTTTCTTGCTTAATTCCATCATTTAGCAGTTGGATAGTATTTTCTATGGTTATGTCGGACTTACCAAAAGTATCTCCAGCAAGACCATATCCGGAATGAGTACCTGTATTGTTCTCAATCTTAGTATCATCTTTTTCTGCCTTGGGTTCCTTGGTCTTAACTTCGGGGGCTTCTATTTCTAACGGTAGAGTTTCTCTACCCTCTTGTTGTAAGACTTCCTTTGCTTTACGAACCAATCTAATTGCTCTACTAATTTGTGCTTCCTCTTCTGTCATTTTTTCCGGCATATCAGTTCCTCCCATTTACGAACTTTTCAATATCATTCCAACTCATCTTATGGATAGCATCAGCATCCGGTACAGATTGATTTGACATAGATGGAGTAGGGCTATCGACAACAACAAAGCCCGACTTCATAAGCAAGTTATCTTTGTTGTAGACTGCTTGTTCTAGAGTCTTAATTCTACCAACCAATTCCTTTAGAATAATCAGCATGTCTTCATTACTTTCACTCATCTCTCAAGTCCCCCTTTCTCTTAGGATAGACGACTTCTCGTAGTTGACGATACAAGACTTCGTACTCCTTACGAAGTTTGCTAGATAGGGCCACCATATCAATGTTCCTTTCGTCAATACCGTCGAACTTCTTTTTCATCTTATCATCGGATTTGACCAAATCTAATTCTCTTAGCATGTCAATGAGTTCACCCATTCGAGTGAAATCTTGGCCAAAGTATTCGGTTGGTTCTGCCGATTGTAGAGTCTTCTTCAATCGCTTTCTCTTCTTTTCATCTAGTGATTCCAAAATTGGACTGTTTTCTTTTTCTATCATATCGGGTTGTTTTAGTATTCTTTCCCACATTACTTTTCCTCCTTATTTCCTTGTTCTTTATTAAATTCTTGAATTAAGTCTTGTATTGTATCATTGTCAATTGTAAGATTTTCTTCTCCTATCTTGTCTGTAAATCGCCTAATATTTTTAATAAGTAGTCGATACATTCTCTGTTTTTGTCCCTCGGACATTGGATAAAATCTAGGGGGAATACTTGGGAAATAAGTGGATTTAATTTTTTCAATATAATCCAACATAAAACTTTCTTCAGTTAATTCTCCAACAAACTCCTCGTTAGTGATACCCCTAGTTTCCATTTCATCGACGGCCTCTTCTATTACATCATAATCAGAAAGTAGTAGATTTTGTAGTTTGTCAAATCCATATTTCTCAATCAATGGACTTTCCTGTATTTTCTCGGAAACTTCATCTCTTAGCCTTATCAATTCAGCCCTAGATAATTTACCCAATGCCTCTCTTTTCTTCTGCGCTCTAGGTCTAAGAGCAGTAGACCCCTTTTCTCCAGCATAATCTAAAATGTATTCAAATAAGGTTCTATTATCAACTGTCTTGTTTAACTCTTGATTCATCCTTTCTCCGTTTTTCATCAAATCAGTATATCCTTTAAACAAGGGAGTATAATAGTCAAGGGAATCCCCACCAGCCTCCCCTAATTTCTTTTTTCCCGCTTCGTAATCGACAAACCTTTTATTCCTAACATCGTAAAATTTTATTCTATTTTCATTGGTTTTTATTGATTCCAAAAACCTAACTCTAGAGTTAATTACCGGAACTTCCTTTCCAAGAATAGTTTCTAGTCTCTTTCCAATTTCAATATTGTTTCTTCGCACAGCGTTTTCATTCTTTTCCAACAATGTTTTTTTGACAAAACTAGCCAAACTGCCTTTGTATTTTATGGCCTTTGTTATTTTATTAGTGGTACTCATTGTATCCTTTTTGACCTCTAAGTCTTCAATAAGTCCTAATTCACCTTCGCCTAACAATTCTTGTAGCGCATTTATTCGGTCTTCCAATTCTCCTTCATCCTCGTAAGAACCCACAAGCGTCAACATATTTTTTAGTAGCCTACTAAAAACTATTTTATGCCTATCAAAAGAAGTATCTATGTTAGGTATTTCCTTTCCATCTACTTTAGTAGTATCGACAGGCCTAATCTCTCTAGACCTGTTAAGATATTCAGTAATGTTTCTAAGATTGTCAAGCAAAGAACTCCTAGGAGAGCCTTCCTTTTCTTTTAGTCTTTTAATCAACTTTAGCATAGTTTCTATTGTATTTTCTATACTCTTCTTTTTCTTACTGTAGTAAGCATTTAGAATAGAATCTTTTTTTTCCGGTTGTAAAATTTCTTTTTCCGAAGAAAAAGAAGAACTATCCTTTACTTTAACAGAGGCTAATTCTTCTTCCATTAGTTTGATGTAAGCAGCAATTCTAATCTCAAGATTTTTCTCTACTACCTTATTGAGTTTCTTTACTTGTTTTTCCAAGTCCTCACTCAAATCTTCTATTCCATCTTTCTGTGTGAATAACATCTTGGCTTCTTTCGTGCCTTCTTCATCTAGAGTCTTAGCATATTCTCTAAGTAAAATAGAAATTTCTTCATTGGTATCTTCGACTTCCTTTAACGCATTAAAATATGCCCTATTCAAATCCAAATTACCTTGTGCATCAAAATATATATTATCTAAATCCAAATCCAAATGTTTTTCACTAGTGTTTCTCAAATCATTCACAAGAATATCTTCTTGCTTTGCATAGTCATTAGGTTTGACTAATATGGAGTGTGAATGTGGCTTTCTAACTTCCTTAATTTCAAAAATAAAATTATCAGCGAGAGCCTTAGCCGCTTCTAAGTCTCTTTTTACTAGTTCCTCAAATCTCTCTTTCTCGTCTGTAGTAAGGTCCACTTTCAAAAGAAGCAAAGAAATCACCACTTGTTTTCTGTTCTTCTTCTTTTCTTAGCCGGTAGTTGGACTACATCGGGAGTATCTGCACTACTTCTAGTAGGGCGATGAGTAGTATCGGGCGGTAGTCCTCCTACAGAATAGTCTCTAGATTTCTTAGTAGTTCTATCTTCTGCGGCTCGTTGAGAACGGACCTGTGCCAATTCTTTAGCCAATCTTCTTTCTTTTTGTGCTGTGTCTTCTGTCATTATGGTATTCTCCTTTCTGTTCTTGAATCCACATTTTGATTACCTGCGTCTGCTGGCAATCCGGTCATTCGCTTATCGGGGCCTACGCTCATGGATGGTTTATTTCTTGTGGTAGCGGGATTCTCTTGAGGCTTACCTCTTCCTTCTAACATTTCTCTATTCATCTCATTAATATCTCTTTGGTCAAAGTTAGACCCTGCTAAACCATCCATACCGGATTGTGCTTTGTTTTCTTGTCCTTCTTGGGGAGGCTCCTCTTTAGGCTCCGGCTTATTGAAGGTAAAGTTTCCATCCTCATCCATCTCTACTTCAAATCCTAAGTTCTTAACAGAAGCCGCAATGTTGACTTCTAATTCCCTTCGTCTAAGTTCAGCAATTTCATCTTCTTCTTCCGAAGGAGGTAGTTTCAAATCCCAATCAGTAATTCCAAATTGCTTTGTTAAGAACGGGAAGACATAATTATTGTAGACATTTTGTGCCATTTGAACAGCACGATTAGTGACTAATATTTGCATACCTTCGTTGTTAAGTCCACCGCTAGTAGTGTTGTCAGCCATGAAGACTTTACTAACCCCGTAGAAAGCAGAAATTCTATCTCTCAAATCATCCTTAACAGAAACATATTCCATTTCTTTAAGACTATCCATGAACTTAATCCATTCAACTGAACCCTTGCCATTGTCGGCTTCGATTCCCATAACTGGAATATAGTGGGGGTCTTGTTCCATTCTTTCTTTTACACTTCTCCAAAAACTAGCCATAGAGTCCATGTTTCTAGTCTGTACTGCTAGTAACCCTCTAGGCATTCTGCTCTTGGTATAGGAAGAATTGACATAATTTTCCATTGCTATTAAAGTCATTATATGATTGAATAGAGTCATAACTGGAGAATGGCCATATAGCCTACTTGGGCTGTATTTACTAAAATGTAGGACTTCACCTTTAATGTAGTACTGCTCATCTCCATTTGCTCTATTGACATAATGTATAGGGTGTAAATTACTGCCACATTCACCACAAGGTTCGTGTGGCTCCTGTGCAATAAAATTTCTATGATTTATACAAGTGAATCCCTTAGTTCCTCTAACTCCAAGTTCATCAGCGTAAATTGCCATAGTAACAGGGTCGCCTCTGAACAACTCTTTGATTCTATGCATACGAATTTTACCATTACCATCTAAGTAATATTCCTTGACAAGAACAATGTAAGCATCATCCATAATGTTTAGGTCGTCTTCTAATTCTTTAAGAACATCAATGAATAACTGTTCGGATTGATTGATGTATCCCTCAATAAACTTCTCGGCATATTCTAATTGTTTTGGGTCAGGTTTAGATAATTCCAAGGAACCACATCTAGCACATTCACTAACTGGTCTTTTGTGGGTCTTTTGACAAGAGTTACATCGGGCTTCGTAAGCCTTCTCCCAAACATATCCTCTTCGGAAAATTTCTTGTTTTAGTTGAGTAATACAAGTACGAACAATCACAGACTGTTGGGTGACATTGTAGACCATTGGGGCTGTCATCATGTAAGAGTTCTCACGCTCTTGTATTCCGATGTTGTAGACCTGCCTATCCGCCGGTTTGGGAGTAGACCTTCTAAACAGTCCACTTATTCCGAATCTTCGCTTTTCTGCCATACTACGAACTCCCCCTCATCTTTGGTTTATCGGCCTATTTAATAACCGTATCTCAATATCAAGAACCCTTACGCCACTTCTTGTTTTTCTTTTCTTTGGTTTTACTAGGACTCCACTTTACCTTGTCAGCCCAATAAGCGGCAGACATTTTACCCCGCTTAATGTTCTTCTTATGTCGTGATTTGAATGCCTTTCTTTGCCCTGCGGTTTGATTGGTCTTAACGCCCTTTTGTCCAAATTTAATATATTTGTACTTTCCACCTTCGGAAGCCATAACATGATGTGACTTGCCAGAATTGTCATTTAGCCTTTGTGGAGAATTAAAAGACCTCAATCCCTTAGCCTTCATTCTTTTACGGGCCGCTTCTCTTGGTCCGGATTTAGGTTTTCTCTTCAACAAAATATCTTCCCAACTCATAACAATTCCTCACAAAAACGAATAACGAGTCTCTGTTTTAATCCCCATTAATTTACCATCAACAACAATTCTTTGTTTTTCTTTTTTAGTTTCTAACAGGTTTCTGTTCTTCAAATATTTTATGATGTAATTATGTATCCTATCTGATTTAATACTTTTATGTAGTTTAGAATACCTGCTTCTTACATCTTCTATGAATATATCAAATTCCTTTATGTTTAGGGATTGCCCTTTTAATAGTCGGGCTTCTTGAATAATAATCTTGTTTAGAAAGTCGTAGTCAATTTTCCTTACCCTCCCCCGTTTAATTACTTTTTCCCAACTCATTCTTCTCCCCTCAATTGGTTTTCTTTAGAAGTCTTATCATCATCAATTGGGCCACCTTTAGCCCAAGTGTAGCAGGTTCTAGCCGAATGGCATTTGAAATCGTGCATCCAACAGTAGCCTAAGCGACCATCTTTATCTGTAGAAAGTGGCATACATTCATCCATTCTTGGAGATATGTCAAATGCAATACAGTTACTACAATTAGATTTCTTAGCAACATCAGCAGTAGTATTCCATTTCTTAGCATACTCCTCCCAATACTTTTCGTCGTTTAGATTAAGAGGCCCGTATTGAATATGTTTTTCTTTTACTGCCCTGTCCCTATTCTTAGTATTGAGTTTCAAATCTTGGGTAGCCAAGGGGCATTCTAGTTTCTTTAATATAATTGTCCAATCCATAATATCACTTCGGGCTTAGTCCATACTTTCTAACCACATTTCTCAACGCAATTCTTTTCTTAGTTTCATTATCCCTTCCACTAAGGTACGGATTATTATATTCTTTTTTGTATTCCTCAATATGCTCAGGTGAGAAGTGATAGGTCTTACCATCTATAGTAAATCTTTGACCGATTGCTCTTATTGTTTTTATAACCTCTTGCCAACTCATGCTGTAAATGGCCCCCTTCTTTTACTAGTTGGCTCATGTGTGTAAAAATCTCCATCTTTGTGAAGAAACAACTTACCTTCCTTTATTAGTTCAGATAGGGCTTTATCTAAATCCTTTTGACTAGCAATATGCTTCAAATCTTTCATGGCTAAAGCACCTCCTTGTTTGGTCTTGGCAGAAAGGATTTTTTTCTTAATACCCTTCATTGTATTTTTTGCTTTTTTATTTAACAAATCAAAATCTTCACGGTTGATTTTGCCATCTTTATTTCTATCCAAGTGCTTACTTTGTTTAGGTGTTAATTTCTTATTTACACATTCTTCACAGTTGCATGGCTTACCCATCTTTTCTGTTCCGCAGTGCCTCTTTAGTATATCTTTCCAAGCCATATTATCTACCTTCTACTTTTTTGTAGGCTTTCTTTCCAGCCTTTGTTCTAGGAACATGTTGTTTCCCCTTTCTAGTACCGGCTCTTTTCTTAGCACTCTCTCGCCTTTTTTGTTCGGGAGTAAGGGAATCTCTTACAGATTTAGGACCATACCTTCCACCTTCTGTAGTAAGGTTGTCCCAATCTTCCTTGTTCCACTCAACCATGTCTTTCTGCGCTTCTGTTAAAGCCTTCAAAACATCTTTCCAACTACTTCTTGTTGACAAAGCCACCACCTGCCTTTTGGTAAAGTCTATTCAACTCTTGAGATTTTCTAGCAGACCATTTGTATTTTCCAGTACCGTGAGTGTTCTTGGCCCACAATCTCCTATGTATTCTCTCTCTAAGTTTAGGATTAGTATAAGTTCCTTTAGGAGCCTTGTAAGTATGCTTAGGAACCTTCCTTTTGCTCCTACTATTTTTCTTGAGAATCTCTTGCCATGTCACTTCCCTTCACCTTCCAACATTCTTTGCAGTATCCAAATGGCCTTAAATCTATAACATCGCATGTATAACATTTAGTACAGTATTCCAAGTAATCACCTAAGCATTCTCTCTTCTAAATAGTTGCTTTTCGTTTTTACCATACTTAGTCAAAACTTCTTCGATTTTATTTTTAGCAAAGCCAGCACTAATCATCATCATTTCATCTTCACTGCTTTCTTCATCTTTCATACCAGCATCTAAGAAAGACATAATAATATCCTCGTCTTCCTTATCCATAGTAGTCTGTTTTAATATCCGTTTAACCTTGTTATAATATGCTTTGAATGAAGTATCTCCGAATTCCTTCTTAGCAATGATTCCGCCAATGTTTTCCATTTCATCCATAATAGACATTTTACAATTGCCTTGGTATTTTGAAATATCATCCACATATATACCTTCCTTAGCAAAATCAAAACCTACATGGTCTTTGTGATTCTCCCACTTCATTAACTTGAAAATCTCATCACAACGACCTTTGTACCAATCTGCCTTCTTGTAAGATTTCTTCATTCTAATTAGTTCTAACAGAAGATTGGCATTACCTTTCTTCATCCTAAAATGGGGTAAGCATTTACTCAATAGTTCAGTCACATCACTTTGAGAATAGAAATTTAAACGATTAACTGGCCGTGTGTCTTGAGGAGATTTTTGGTCTAAGTGTAATTTACCAATGCCACCCAAAGCCTTGTGTATTTCAGTCATAAAGGCCTTGCCTCTATCTCCTGTAGCCACCAGTCCGACCCTAGGGTTGTGGTTTCTATCCATAGTGATGTAGCCATCCGAATCAATAAAGGCGGCAGTGTAAGCCCAAATATTCTTCTTTATTTCCGAGTCTACAGTGAAGTATCTTCCCGAAACAGAAGTGACTTCTAATGACTTGGCCATCTTAGAAATAGAGTGCCATGAATTCCTATCATATAATTTAGAAGGCATTCTATCATGTAATTCTCTCGCAGATATTCCTTGATTGTTCTTGACTTGTTTCAAGATATACTCTCTAGTTTCTTCCTTAATTGATTTCTTTAAAGAGGAAGTAGACACATTTTTAATTTGCTTTCTAAATTCTCTCTTAGCCAAATTCATTTCTTTGGATAGTGATGAATATTGTTTTCCATAACTAGTATCTTTCAAATCTAATTCTGCTTCCCAGTACTTGCATATTGAATCAATAACCCCTCTTCGTTGAGATGCTTCTTTCATACTGTGCAACTTTAAAAGGTCATTCTCATTGAACTTCATTTTCATAAAAGGCTCTCGATAAGGAGTGAGCCAATAAATGCTCTTTATGCACTTAGTAATATGTTCGGAATACCCATCAATGATAGCATCTATACTTTTAGCCATTCTATCTCTAGATTCTCCTTTTAGGCTTCTACGCTGTTTTCTTAAAGATTTGATAACTTCGGGAACTTCCTCACCATAGTACATTTGTTTTTTAGGAAAGGCTTCGATATGCCTTTTTGCTTGAGAAGCGTTTAGTTTAAATTCTGTAGAAATTTTAGAAACGAGTTCATGCTCGGAAAAAATAGATAGTTCGGTTGAAAGACTTAGAGCAATATTATCATCTAACATACTCTTAGCGTCTTCTAAGTCTTTACTTGCTTCTTCTTCTAAAGCGGCTACTTGCTCCAGTCTTTCGCTAGCCTCTCTTAATTCGTCTGGCGTTGGCATATTTTTCCCTCAAAAGTTTAGTCCCATTATGCCGCCACGCCTATTATTTACAGGCGCATCAAATATCCCCAAATCATCTAACAATAAGAAGTTTTCACTAATGGTCTTGGTAGCCGCATTAGCCAATGCTAAACTCATTACCATATCGTCGTGTGCGCCAACTCCCTCAAACTTACCTTTCTGCGTAATAGAAAACATAGATAATTCTTCAATCAATGCAGAAGTAACTCTTCTACTTTCTTCGTTAGCATAAGGTAGGTTTATTTTTTCATTCTCAAAATTCATTTGTAGATTCAAGATAATATCCTGTTTCTTTTTTCTTGTTGTATTGAAATCGTGGACATTTAAATCAGAAATGTTTCTCAATTCTTGTGTAAAGGATTTAGCGAATACATTTGTTTCAAACAAAATGACTTCCGGTTGAAAGATTTTACCTATCAATCTAACTTTTTGTAGATTCTCCCTAAACTCTACATTCTTAGCCCTGTCTACATAAACAACACTTTTGTTATCTTCTTCATCTACTTCCAATACAGTGATTACATTGTAGTCGCCGTCAGTAGAGATAGCAGGGTCAATACCAACATAGTACTTGTAACCCTCTCTACGAGTGGGCTTCAAGACTAAACTTTTGTTCTTAGACCTCTCTAAGTATTCGGGATTGAATAGCGAAGTACCAGTGGATACAGGAACACAAAGGTATTCCCTTGTGAATTTAAGCGAGCCTATTTCTGCCTTCCTAGCCATGAGAGCCTCATAGTCCCAACGATTAGGCCAAAGAGGTTCATTAAGAGAGTTAAAACAAGGATACTTTCTAACTGTATATGCCTCGTTTTCCTCTAGTTGAGTGTAAATATCCGTGTAAGAGAAAGGAGTTCCAATAACACGAAGAGAAGCGGAGTGGTGTAGAGTTGGTATCATGTCACCATAAAACCAATCTGTAACCTTTTGAATTGCAGTTAAACTAAACTCTTTCAAAGGGTCGTCAATAATAATCTCTTGAGGGTGAAGACCACGAATCTGTGAACCAACAGAACGCTCAAGAATTTGATTTCCATTAGTGAGAGTAATGTTTCCAATAGCCCAACCCTTAGCAGGTTTGAAATGTTTAATTGTAGGGTTATTGAATACCTTGTCAATGTCTCTCATGTGAACCATAGTCTGCTTTTGGTTAGAGGAAATGTAGAGCATTTGATATGGGGGTGGTTGGAAGATTAAATTCCAAACAACCCATGAGTGCATGAAGACAGACTTACCGTGACCCCGACTACAAATGATTACTGTTCTTTGAGTCTGCCCCATTAACTCAAGCCACTCTTGTTGATGACTTGCGAAATCCCAACCTAGAACATTTTCAAAGAAATAAGGAAATGAATTCTTAGATAGTTCTAAGTCCATTTGCCGTTCTAGGTTTAACCCTGCAATGTCAGACATATCGCTCACCCCTTCTTCTACTATTCTTGTTCTTTTATGAAATCGACCTTTCTTTTAAAAGCCTGATAAAAATTCGACAAAGCCAGTCTAATATCAAAAATATCATCGTATGGCCAATCGTCCATATAATCTTCCATCTTGGCAATTTGCCTACTGATAAAAAATATGATGTCTTCTTCGTAGTTTTCTCCTTCAAGTACTCTTTTAATATCAGATAACCTACCGGCAAACGACTCCCAATGACCGCCATATTGATTATGTCCTTGTCGGATTTTGTTTTCTAAATCCTCGTATCTTTCTAATAGGGTTTCTGTAGTTTCAAACTTTAATATTCCTTTCCAACTCATGTTAATCACCTGAAATTAGCCTTCACATAATAGACTACTTCTTCGGAAACACCAACATTCGATGAAATACTAGAGAAAGAGTCCACTTCTTCGACCATCTTTACAATGTCCATAGAAGTTAAATCTAGGTTGAATCTTTCTCTAGAAGAGGTAATGATTGAGTCCATATCATCAATAGAAGAAAGAGAGCCTTGCCCATAGTAGATAGGCAACCCCTTGAGTATTCTAAGTGAATCGTGTATCTCTAGAATCTTCTCTTCTATTTCCGACTTTCTCAATTCATTTAGTATCTGTTTAATGTTTCTTGCTCTAACCGCACCCTTGTTACTTATCTGTTTGGCGTTTCCTTCATCTAAAAGGAATTCCTTTAATGCCGACATTACTGTCAATGAAGTGGCTTCTATTCGTTCTTTACTGACAGGACTCTCCTCCCTAAATTCCGGATAAGGCACACCCATAAAACGCAGTCCTTGTTGAGGATTTTGACTTCTAAGGTTAATTTTACCAAGGAATTGAGCCATCTCTTCATTGTATTGTTTGATTATATCTTTATCTCTAAAGATTCTTTTGAGAGAAGATGCTAGCAACCTAGCAGAATTGAAAACCTCTTCATGTTCAATGTTAGGAGTATTGATTGATTTCAAAAAATCTAGAATATTTTTCAAATCATCATTCTTTAATAGTCTACCTCTTCTAGTATTCGACCTCTTCACTAGTCTAGTATAGACCTTAGCAAAATCACTAGAACTCAAAGTCTTAATAGATTTGAACGCAGTAGTATTTTTTATTCTAAAGTTTAAATCCAAAGTCATAGCCGGATTCAAAAGTGGCTTATACAGATAATCGTCTAAAGCCTCAAGAACACTATCTAGTTTCTTCTGCACATCTTTACCTAATTCTCTAGGAAGGCCCTTAGCGGAAGGGTATGCAGAAACATATGAGTCGCCTCCTCTACCATCTCCCTTTCCTCCTTGGCCTCCTCTAGGTCCAACCACAGTCCCGCCAGTAGACATTTTTTGTTGCATTGTAATCTCTTCTAGAGTCATAAGAAGAGATTGTATAGCCCCGTTTATTTTAATTGGGCGAATGCCAGAACCAAACCTTCTAGCGAGGTCTGCACTATCTAATATCTGCGCTGGCAAATAGAAAGAAGAACCGGAAACAGGCTGTATTTGTCCCATTCTTTCTATGGCTTTATCCAACCTTTCTATCTCGGCTCTAGACTCTATAATATAAATGATTTTCATAGTTTTTGCCATATTTCTTATTTTGTCTAGTTCTGTAGAATCAGTTAGAATTCCATAAGCGTACTTAGATAAATAATTGTAGCCAAGCGGGTCTATTTCAGTCGTTAGTAGGTTGACGAATTCCGGTGAGTCCTCCCTAATTTCTTCAATTACATCATCTTCTAATTGTTCCGAAACTTCGCTTCCGCTTGTTCCACTATCTCCTTCAAATTGTATGCTTGCTCTACCTAGACCCTCGAATAAACTAAAGACAGCATCATCCGCTCCTTGTTTTTGAACTGTAGCCTTACCTAATTTAACCACATACTGACCATTTGCATTAAACAATTCATTGGAGGTATGTAATTTAGCCCCGTACTCTTTCATCCCTCCGGATTTTAGAGAAGCAATTAAAGATTTAACCGCCTCATACACATCAGCGTGTTTAGGGGCTACCCCTTTCCATGCAGAATAAATAGACCTTCTTTTGCTCTTACTGATGTAAGGTTCATTTCCAATAAAAGATAACACATCATCTCTAATGTCTACAACAATACGCTCGCCATCTTCGTCAAACTCTGATTCCAGTACCTCGCTATAGTAGGCGTCTATTCCTTCCAACACCTTTTCTACTTCTGGCATAAATTTACTCAATAGTTCTGTATCGTCTTCGTCTAGAGAATTAATTCTTGTTCTTATTCTATCCGAAGACTTGTTTGGTTTATTTCCTGTAAAGGGCCTCTTGACAATAATATCTTTGTTGGAAAAGGTTCGATTCAATACTTCTACAGTAATTTTTTTTCCTTTAATGGTGATTCCGGAAAATATCTTCGATAGAATTTTATTTTGGAATAGAACTTCATCGAATTCTCTAACACTTTCGTCTTCTATTACTTTCTTTCCATCTTCTTCGACATATTCCGGAGTTAATTCATCGGCTTTATCTTTAGCCAACTTTCTGTACTTTCTTTTAGTGGCTAGATTCACTTCTTTGATAGCAGTCACTCTTTCAGTAGCCCCTACTGGCACTTCCTTCTCCCTAAATTCAGTAGCCAAGTCTTCTCCAATTTTAGTAATGGTTCTTTTCATAGTAGGGAAGGGGGACTTCCCCCTATCTTCAATTAACTTAGCCTTTTGAAATATGGTCTTTTCTTGGGAAGCCACTCTCTTCTCTAGTTCTAATTTAAAACTCATTCAACTTCCTCCAGTAAATCTCTATTCTGTAATGCCTCGTAAAGTTCTTCACCAACTTCATTAGTATAGAACCTACGCCTCTTAGCAATGTCTTGTAATTTATCTCGAACTCCT
>Ga0208793_1000165_pt1 | contig 46182 bp, 68 predicted proteins | sample 17_taG_FD_184092 | JGI IMG/M metagenome (GOLD analysis project Ga0208793, IMG submission 184092) | Marine viral communities from the Subarctic Pacific Ocean - 17_ETSP_OMZ_AT15314 metaG (SPAdes) (version 2) | ecosystem: Environmental > Aquatic > Marine > Oceanic | place: Pacific Ocean | collected... | reverse complement strand
CAATAGTACAACTGGAACACCAGCAGCCAGAATTTATCAAAGGGAAGATAACAATGCTCTTGTTTTTGATAACAACGGCAGCGAGCGGATGCGAATCGACAGCTCGGGCCGAGTTGGGATAGGTACATCGTCGCCAACTCATGGTTTACATGTAGAGCACGGAACGGCTGTTGCTAAGTTCCATCACACCAGTAGCACCAACACCACCGCCATGATTTTTCGGCACGGCCGTGGCTTGTCTGGTTTTCAGGGCAAAATGGTTTCAATGCAACGAAATGATGGAACTGAGGTTGGTAATATTATTATTGGTGTTGCCTCTACCGCTTTCAATACTTCTTCTGATTACCGGTTAAAAGAAAACGTTGTTGATATTGCTGACGGTATTACTCGCGTTAAACAATTATCACCAAGGCGTTTTAACTTTATCGCTGACGATACAACAACAGTTGACGGCTTCATCGCACACGAAGCACAGGTCATCGTCCCTGAGTGCGTCACTGGCGTTAAAGATGAAGTTGATGATGATGGCAATGCTGTCATGCAAGGTATCGACCAATCCAAACTTGTCCCTCTGCTTACTGCAGCATTACAAGAAGCAATTGCAAAGATTGAAACCCTAGAACAGCGTCTATCTGATGCTGGTATCGCCTAGCGGCAACCCGCCCCGTGTCACAACGGGGCTTTTGAGTAATCAGGTGATTGGCATACTATTTGCGCAACCGATGCTGCCATGATCTTTTGACATGTCAGCCACGACACACAGTCACTATTTAAAACAAGAAACATGGCTACTACTATTAATTGGAATATTTCTTCACTCGACCGTGAGACAGCTGACGGCTTTGTCTTTACTGCTCATTACACTGTGAACGCTACTGATGAAACTTACAGTGCGGGCGCTTATGGTTCGATTGGACTTGAACGTCCTGAGAAGCTTGTGCCGTTTGCTAAACTAACGGAAGAGGAAGTAGTTGGTTGGGTCAAAGAAAAGCTCAACGAAGAGAATGAAGACAATGTTTCTAACATTGAAGCAGCACTTCAGAAGCAGCTTGACGAGCAAGCCGCTCCCACTCAAGCCTCTGGTGTTCCTTGGTGATTAATGGGTTAGGCACTATAGCCTAATATTAGCAAATCGCAATGCACACTTCTGAGCGCGGACTTGCCCTTATTAAAAAATATGAAGGGCTGAGTTTAGAAGTCTACCCAGATCCAGGAACTGGCGGAGACCCTTATACAATTGGCTATGGTCACACCGGTCCCGAGGTAAAACCAGGGATCGGATCCATTACTCTTGAGATCGCTGAAGCTTTTCTAGAATCTGACCTAAGGAAGTTCGAGAATGCTGTCGCTGATTTGATCGAAGTTGAGCTGAATCAAAATGAGTTTGACGCTCTCGCTAGCTTTACTTACAACGTAGGGCCAGGATCACTGAGTGATTCTACTTTGCGGCGCAGGTTAAATGCTGGAGAGAATAAATGCCTAGTATTTCAGGAAGAGCTTCCTAGGTGGGTTTACGGGGGCAGTGGCCCTATGGCTGGATTAATCAAAAGGCGTCAAGCTGAAGCTACGTTGGCCTGTTCCGGTCTTGACGTGAAATACGACTACTTTCTTGAGGAAGCAGCAAAATACTATAAAGAGCTACCCCATCAGAAGGACGCCTGGAGGAGCCTGGAAGGTTCTCTTGACCCTGCAGCCCTAAAGTCGTTTAAGGACGCTTATAGGTCATCACAGGAGCCTCTGAGGAAGCCTGGCCTTCTGTCGATTCCTCTTGACGTTCCGTACTTCTACCAAAGAGACAGCAAGACCGGCCATGGTGAAAGAATGTGCTTCTCCAGCAGCATGGCAATGGCTATGGATTTTCTTGATCCGGAGGCCATCGAAGGAGATGACGATTGGTATTTAAATGAAGTTTTCAAGTTTGGTGACAGTGTATCTTCCTCAGCACAGGTAGCGGCAGCCGAATCCCTGGGTTTTAATGTAGTTTTCAAAACTGACTTAACGACGCGAGACCTTGAGGATCAGCTGGACATGGGAATTCCTGTTCCTATCGGGATTTTGCACAAGGGAACAGTGGATCACCCAGCAGGAGGAGGCCATTGGATTTGCGCCATTGGCTATGACGACACGCATTTTAACGTCCATGATCCATTTGGCGAGCTTTCGCTCATCAGTGGCGGCTATCCTTTGGCTGGTCCCAACGATGGCAAATTCCAACGCTATAGTAAGAATAATTTAAGCAAAAGATGGGAAGTCGAAGGTCCCGGATCAGGTTGGGGAATGATTTTCAAGCAATGACGACAAATCTTGGTAAACTACGCTATTTCAAATGTATCAATGGATTTAGATCCCAATAAGTGCCAGGTATTCTTAAGTTGGCTTCCTGGCTATATGTGGATCAATGGTGCTCTTTTTTCTACCGGAGCAGCCCTTCCGCCTACTCAACACGTAGATCCAATTACTGGAGAAGTTAAACTATACGTTCGTCCATTTTTCGAGGGAGGAAGTAGTATAGGGGTGTTTCTCAGGCAAAAAGGACTAAGAGAGGCGATTGCTCGCGGAGATGTGTAAATAAAAAGCGATCCGGCTAAAGACCGCTAAACCTACCCACAGGACCCTGATCTGACCCTTGCTCATTGTACCATACTTACTCTTCTTCGCTGTCAATAATATCGTATTCCAGGCCATCGATGGTCTCAACGACTGATTTGAGATGACTATGGACAAATTCCTCTTCCCATCCCATTTCTAGCAAGAGAGCGGTTCCAATAGCCTCGATAGCCTCTGTGTGATCGTCAGTCCAGTCTCCAATTTCTACAGCATTGTCTCTGACTCTGTAGGCAGCTTGAAGAAGTTTTAGTTCCATCCCTTGGCTTTCGAGTTCTCCTGGCTGGGTACTTGCCTCTGACTCCATCGCTTTTGACTGTGCTGGATCAATTGCCGTCATAAGCGAAACACCGGCAACTGCAATGGTGGTTCGAGTTGAGTCGGTAAGGAATTGGAGGAAAGTAGCTGGCAAGCCAAACAAGACATCTACGATTCTAATTAATGAATAAGTTATCCTTGCAACGATACCAAAAAATAAGTTTCTCATGAATCTATTCATTCATTTACAGTTTACCTTAAACTTTACTATAGGTATCATCGCGCTGTACTGAACTAAAGGGATAGTCCATAACAAGATTTGAGCAGTCGACAAAATTAGCAACTCCTCTCATCGAGCCATCTTTCCATACAGCCTGCCGACCACGAGTCTTGGCGTGCCAAAATTCTAAGTCCCTACTAGCCGTTGCGTCGTCATCGCCAACAGCCCTTTTGCGAACGATCCAAACAGCGTGAGAGACGTGAGAAAGGGCGTCTGTCCCTCGAATTTGATCCATGCTAGGAGCTGGGCGCTTACCACCTTGTAGGCGCTCTTCATTCATGCCCACCCGATTCATTTGAGCCAATACAATTAAATCAATACCAAGCTCCTTAGCTGCTGTCATCAACCTGTAAGCCCTTTCTTCTAGCATCGAAGCTTCTCCGGAAGGAGCGTTGCGGTGACGAGCCAAGCAATGAAAATGGTCGACTACAGCTGCTCGCATCTCTGGGTTTTTTGCTTTCATTGAGCGAAGGTTGTTAATAACTGCATCTACGTCTGCTCCCCAAGGGGCCTCCACTAAGATCTCTCCCCCTTTCTCTTGCAATTGTCCGCAAGCATTTTGAATATATTGAGCAATCTTTTCTTTCTTATGAGACTCAGGTTGCTTTATATCGCCAACACTAGCCCAGGAAGTGTTTGGGTTGAATTTGCGAGTAGCACAAGACCATATACGAATCCAGATCTCGTCCTCGTCTAATTCAGCAGAGATAAATCCAACTTTCAAGCCCCCTGCCGCGAGCCCTACGGCTGCTTGAGCGCCTAGGATTGTTTTACCTACACCAGTGCGAGCTGCTAGAGCAAATAAGCGACCGCCGCAGAAATCTCCTCCAGGAGGGTAAACACCTCCTTCCATATCTAGGTCCATCGCGTGAATGCTTGTGCTGACTGGCTTGACTTGCTCTTTAGCGTTCAAAATTTTGTCAATCATTCCTGGCTTTCCATTGACTCCATAAAGGATGTCTGTTGAGGTTTTTGCATTCCCTTGTTGGCCTACAGATCCACGCAGCATGCCAAGGCATTCCATTAACTGGCTTTGTTGAAACTCAATGGCCTTTTCTAGCTTGGTATCAGCCTTCTGTACTTGAGAAATAGCTTGCACCATCTCATGATAAATAGCTTTTACCCGAGCCTGGCGAAGTAAGTCCAGCGCAACAGCCCACTCTGATTCTTCATTCCCGTAAGCAGACATTGCCTCAGGCGCTGTCAGGTAGCCAATGGCTTGATTAAAATCAATAATGGAAACAAACCTAGTACCTGGCTCTAGTGATTCGTGTCCATTAATCAGAGCCTCTCTGCTAATGAGTTTGACCGTTCTTTCGCCTAGATAGGTTCGATCAATTTCATTGCCAATTGCTTTAAATTCAGGAGTTGACCAGAGTGTTAAGGGAACGGCCTGGTCGTGAGATACTCCGAAAGCGACTCGCAAGGTCGACCACAGTTCTCTTGCAAGACCAGACGGAGCGTTTAGGACACGACAAAGGACTATTGCCTCTTGATCAGTAGTATTGTCTATTTCAGCTGTAGTTGTCGGCTGAACTTTTTCGATAATACGCGCCGTACCAAGAATGGTCTCGACTTCATCTTTTGCACAGTCAACTACTTTTCCTCCCTCAACAGTCAGGAGGCCCAGGTCAACAGCTTTTTGAACGTAGACAGGAAGGCTCATGGTAGATAGCGGAACTTGCGGGTGGTTTGATCGTTGCGACCTGTCCAGTGGTGAGGGACTACTGTCCCTTCTTTATGCCAGACATACGCGGTTGCATCATCTTGCTCTTCTTCTACTCTATCGAGAGCCTCCCAGTAATCCTCAGCAAGCTTGAATTCGACTTTGCTGATATCTTTGTATCCATCGTACCACTTGATCCAAAAGATTTCATCAAGATAATTGTGTTGTTTTTTGAGTTTGTTTGGTGATTTGTAAAGTTTTTCAATATTTTTGAACTTTTTATCATCTAATTCAGCCGACCAGCCAAATAAGTTACTAGCTTTGAAGTTTTTTGCAGACCACCAAGAATCAGCACCTGCCGCCATCAGGACTTCGGAAACGAAATCTGGATAGTCAGGTCTTTCTATATTTAACCTTTTGGCTTGAGTTTCTATAGCTATAAACAAGGGCAGCGGAAAAGTTCCATCAATTTTAAAATAACCTTCTGGTTTGTTTTCATTCCAGGCTTCCTTTATTTGAGCCATCGATTCCTTTTGGCTAAGGCCACTGGGTTTGCGCTTTTGCTCTTCTTGGATCTCGTCTGCTATCGATAGTTTTTCTGCTTTATCTATTCCTTCCTTGCTTGGCACGACCAGTTCCAGGCTTAGGCCATTTTGCCGTATTGCCCCGGACCTTTTCAATCTTTGCACGTTCTTAGCAAGCTTGCTGTATTCGACGCCAAGAGCCTCTGCGGCACCAGCCAGTCGTCGCGTGAGAAGTCTGGACTCTCCATCTCTGCATAAGCTTGCAAGTTGCAGCCAGGTAAGAATCAGGGCCGGACTCAGCCTGCAATAAAGCAATTCATTCGGAGCCTTGGTGAACCTGGATCGGGGCTCTTCCATGGTGATCAGCATTCTGGGGGTTCGGGGTCGATTCAGGCTATCACAGGAAGGACAAATTCGCGAACCAAAAGGACAAACTCGCGAACTAGAAAAAGGACAAACTCGCGAACCACGCTTATATGTAAAGACTTTTGTTGTTCCTTCGGAACAATGAATACTGGTATTGGTTTTTCAATGAAGAGACCAAAAGACTGGAGAATTCAAGCGAAAGTGCCCTACGAAGAGGGTGGAAGAGCCATCGGACGAGTGATCATGCACGACAGGAGTAGAGAGCCCTACCTGTGGTCGTTACTGTCAGGCACGGGTATGTGGCAACGCTGGCACTTGAACGCTTTTGCGACTTTGTACCGCGAAGAGAATATAAGGGAGTACAATGCCCAGAAGGCTCAGAAGCATCGCTGGCGAAAACGTGCTTTAGCGATGGCTCAAAAAGAACAGGAAGCGAGAAGTGTGATAGCCTGATAAGATCAACCCAAGACTCACAGAATCACGATGGCTGAGCTTCCAAATCTTGCAGGAGTCGCAACGAGAGACCTTGTCGAAACAATTGGCACTGACAGGTTCAAGGCTCCATATATCAACTGGTCTAGGACCATGAACCTTATGCGCGAGCACGCTCCAGGGTGGCTTGTAGATTATGTCCCAAATGCAGAGGGAGGTCTTCTCCACAAAGCTCCTATCGGGGGCTATGTGCTCATTCGTTTCTTAAACATGGAGACACAACAGCTAACTCCTGCATTGCCTCAAGCTGTCATGGACAATAGGAACAAATCAATTCCTTGCGACAAGATTCAAGCTCGCGACATAACGGATACTCAAAGAAGAGGCTTCTGCATGGCGGCTGCAATGCACTTTGGGCTTGCGTATGAGCTATGGGCAAAAATGCCTATGGAGAACGGCTATACTCAATCGACAGAGTCTGCTCCTGATGTAGCGAAAACAGTGACCAAGGAGGTAAATGAAGAGATGTTTCGAGAGCAAGCTCTGGAAAAAGGAGTCAACACAACTGCAATCGACGCCCTTGTTGGGATCGTCAAAGGTAAACTCGGTAACGACTTCAATAAAGGACTTAAGAGTCTTACCCTTCAAACATCAGAAGAGCTCAACAAGAAGTATGGAGCTTCCGAACAGAAAGACACCAGAGCAGGCTGGTAGTCATCTTGAGGAGGCAGTCAGTTCGTTGGCTTACTTTTTCAAAGGAATAGTAATTCAAGGGACTTGACAAGTCCCTTTTTTTGTGCGAAGGTACACGTAAATCATAAAGTTGATCAAGATCCATGGATTCAGTCACTATTTGGCTTAACTCGGCAGGTAAGAAAGCGATTAGCAGTGAATTGACATTTGAGCTTTGCTTGCAATTAGCTAAAGAAAAACGCGGCTCAAGGAAATATACAAAAATTTTAAATCGCATATGCGAAGGAAACCTTTTACTTCTTTACAAGACTGCTAAATCTTGTTCTGACAAGCGTTTGTTCGTCTGGGGGACAGAATTGAGTGTCGACTTACTACAGGCTGGCTACTTTGGTCTTCATGTTGCAGCCGAACGTTACGACACAACTAGAGGGACCAGATTCTCTACATGCGCAGTACCCTGGATACGCCAACGGTTAAGCCGTCATTTGGTCCAAAATGAGGCACGGATCTATATCCCTGAAAGGATAATGATGGAGATCTACTACCGAAGAAACCATGATGGTCAACCCAGTGGCAAGCCAGGAGCTCCTAAGTGCAAAACTAGAATCCTTGCTGCTGAAGTCGCCTCAGCTGCCTTCTTGTCTTTAGATCGTCCAGTAAGCCCTAGAGATCCTTATACTTGTTTGGGTGACTTTATTCCAGCCCCTGATGTCTCTAAAAGGACTGATTTGATTGAGTGTGATTCAGAAAAATGCAAGAGGATCATGGACAGAGCTGGTATCGATCCAAAAGTGCAAAAGCTTATGATTTCCTATTCAGAACGAGGTGTCATGAGCGCGGCTGCTTTAGATGCCGGTATTCCAATAGACAAGGCAGGCAAGCTTTACCGTGAAGCCATTGAAAGATGTCAAGATCTGGTATAATGTCAAAGCATTGAATCAGGGATCCCACCGATGGCACAAGTTAACATTTCCGGACGAATTGTCTGCAAAGAAGGCGAACCTGCTGTGACAACAAAAACACTTGGCGAGACTTATACTGTTGCTGAGTTTTCTGTCATGGACACCGAGTATTTCTATTTCAAAGGAGACGACAAACCTTCACAATTTTATCGTATTCAAGTAGGAGGGAAGCAAGCTGAACTCCTCCCCGATCGATTAGAACGTGGTGATTTTGTATCTGTTACGGGACAACTGGTTCAGCGAGTTTATAAAGACAAAACCTATTTAGACGTAAAGGATGCCCGAGTCAATCAACCTTACAAAGAACAAAAGACAGAAGAGGAACCTCCTTTCTGATTCGACTTCCTGATACAATGAGGGGCCAAGAGCCCCTTTTTTTTATGGCTTTTAATTTAAACCCAAAAGAAGCCGAAGACTGCTCGTCTGGAACTGGCCTTTTGATTGATGAAACGCCAAGACTTACCGTAGCTGTCATACGTCCGTTGGTATGGGCTGCTTTGCTCTATAGGACAGGTACAAGGCCTTCCGAAATAGTTGCTATGGCTTCTGTTTTATGTAGCCAGGAGGACTTAAAGATAGCCAATTGGGAGGAAGCAGAGGCGGGGGAGACTCGCTCCTGGGCGGAAGTATGTGCAGAAGAAGTGCTAGGAGAAATGCTTGCTACGGGCCTCTGTCGTTACAATATGACAGAAGATTTATGGGTCCTCTCTGTAGGTGAAAACAAGCGCAACGTTCCTGTCGTCATAGCCGCCGTATCTAGTCTTAACGCTGAACTGCCAAAGCATTTTCTGCTAGACATGGCGAGGGAATCTTGATGGCAAAGCATGAAAAAAGTCGAAGGTCTAAGCGGAAACGCCAGGATCGCGAGTATGAACAGTGGCTCAAAGAACAAAGAGAAGAAGGACCTAACGATAAAACTGGCGAATTTGTTGTTCTTCTTTGGCCAGACATGGTCAAGACCAAACCAATGAACTGGAATCAGGCGGAGAAGATTTGGCGCAATCACTCTGATCGGGCAATGATCTTTTCTAGTGAGGATTTTACGTCGGCAAGAAGGAAGAGAGGGCAAGATGAGAATTCTTAAAGATGGTTCTATGAAGATGAAGCCTTCTGCTCTCAAGCATGTTGAGTGGATGTCTCAGGATCCTCTGCCAATGCGTTCATTCAGAAAAGGAACAAATATTAAGGCTTATGTCGGGACTGGATGGGAAAAAGGACAAGTGGTATCTTGGTCAAAGGAGGGAGTTACAGTCTTCCTTCCCCGTAAAAACAAATCAGTTTGCATACGGGATAATAGAAACATTCGAGAGGAATCTGACAAGTGACCCACGATCCAATCAATCGCCCATCCCACTACGCCGAGGGTCGCATGTTTGAACCAATCGACGTTATCGAAGATTGGGAGCTGAGTTTCGGATTAGGTAACTCTTTAAAATATATCAGCAGAGCCGGAAGAAAATCTAATGATGCTTTGGAAGACCTATACAAAGCCCAATGGTATATAAATAGAGAGATTTCTAAATTAGAACACCAACAAAAAATAGAAGAAAGCCTTTCTGGTTTAGCTAGAAGAGCTCAAGGTCTTTTTTCTGTTAACTATCAAGACATTTTGGACTCCTTCGATGACGACTTGATTGATGATAATCTGCTTAACGAATATGGCGTAAGAGACGCGGATCCGAAAGGTTTTGATCGCGATGAGCTCTGGGATCCCACTCTTGGGCCTATTGAGACATGACAGCCCTGGCATACTGACGCTGACTATTGTCTCGTCTGGTGTATTGTGGAACTAATTACTGAACTAAAAGTCAATATGCCTCTGTTCTCAAAGGCCCGTCCAAGGGTTACGAGCAGGGGCACTTTTATGCCTGCTGACTACAAGAAAAAGCAGAAAGAAATGCTGCGCCAAATAAAAGAACAGTACCTTGGAGACGTCCTAGAAGGGCCTCTAAGGGTCGAGATTGAGATCTATGGTGAAGGCCGTGCAGATGGAGACAATATTATTGGAGCTTTGTTTGATAGCGTCAGCGGAGTAGTCTGGAAAGACGACAGGGTGAGTATAATACCTCAGCTTGAAGTCGTATGGACCAAAGCGCCTAAAGCTGAATCGCTATGGATCATAAAGGTCTATCGGATATAATGAAGAGACTTGCAGACTTATTTTGGCGGAAATCTGCTACAACCAGAGCGAATTTGATTACAGACGCGAAGAGGGGGTTAACCAGTCATCATTGAAAAAGATCCTGGACAGCCCTGCTCACTACCAAGCGGCTAAAAAGAATAGGCTGATACCTACTCCAGCGATGGAGATGGGAACAGCTGTTCATTGCCTGTTATTGGACGGCGAGGAGGCTTTCAAGGCTCAGTACGTGATGAAACCTGCAGAAATAAAATTAACGACTAAGGAAGGCAAAGCCTGGAAAGAAACTGTTGGCAGGAAAAGAGTCTTGACCGTAGGAGGGAAGGATGATCCTTGGAACAGTGTCCAGGGAATGGCTAAGTCTTTGTCTCGGTTGTCCTACTATCAAAACACTGGGGCTGAGTACATTAAGCGAAATGAAGTTTCCGTGTATTGGGAATGGGAAGGAGTTAAGTGCAAGGCTCGTCTTGACAGTGTACTTTTAGATGAAGGATTAATCCTGGACCTTAAAACAACAGACAGTGTGGAGGTAGATCTGTTCACTAAAAAAGTTATAGGACTCGGTTATGACTTCCAAGCGGCTTTTTACGCGAAAGCAGCTAGTGTTGCCTACGGAAAGCCATTTAAGTTTATGTTTACTTGCGTCGAGAGGAGGGATCCTTACACGGTTGACTTGTTCGAGGTTGATGAGGACATGATGGAAGAAGGTCTCGCGAAATGCGAGGCAGCTCTAAGGCTTTACAAGACCTGTTCAAGTTTATCTGAATGGCCAAGTCGCGATCCCAAGGTACACAGCCTTTCTTATCCGTCATGGTATAAATTTTATGATATAGTTGAAGAGCCAATTGAGGATGTATTTTGATGAATCGTGAACAACACACCGCCACATTAGTAAGCATCACTCCGGAAGCGGAGCAGCAAATTGTCAAAATGGCCAGGGTTTCCAATCCAGCCAATCAGAACAATATGGCTACGGCTCCCAAGCTTATCAAATACTTGCTAACCCATGAGCATTGGTCACCATTGGAAATGGCGAGTATGCAGGTCGAGATCCAGACAACTAGAGCAATTTCGGCCCAAATTATCAGGCACCGCAGTTTCAGTTTTCAGGAGTTTAGCCAACGATACAGCAATGTAGACCTGCTTAAATCAATTGGACTACCCCATCTTCGACGGCAAGACTCCAAGAACAGACAGGCCAGTCATGATGATTTGGATCCTGAGATGGTTGATCTTATGTACAAGCAAATAAGAGGGCTGTATCATAACAGTTTTGATTACTATGAGTATTTATTGAGACAAGGTGTGGCAAAAGAGTGTGCCAGATCTATCTTGCCCTTAGGGACTCCCACAAAACTTTTTATGAGTGGCACTATTCGATCTTTTGTCCATTTCTGTAAAGTTCGTTGTGGAGTGGAAACCCAACTCGAACATCGAATGATTGCGGATTCAGTAAAAGACATTCTGAAAGAAAACCTTCCATTCGTTCATGAAGCGGCTTTTTCAGAGCCTTGACCAATTGTGTGGTATGCTTGACTTAAGAGCATCCTGCTCTAAGGAGTTGTCGCACTCCTTTCACTTTAAAACAAGAATCTCGAAGAGACGGTTATGCATAAAAGAGGGCGTGAGAAACCCTCTTTTTTTATGATCTTGGCATACTACGACGACGAGATGTCACACTATGACTAAAGAGTGGAAGGAGGTAAAGGCTACGGTCAACCCTGGTCCTGTCTGGAACTATCAAAGAGGCTACAGGGTTCGTGAAGCCGGAAGACATGAGGATGAAAAAGCTTATAGAGCGTTTCAATTTTATCTAAATTCTGGCAGCAATAGAGCTCTTTCGTTAACAGCTGAAGCCTGTGGAAATAGCGCCGCTACGGTGGCTAAATGGTACGACATTTACTGCTGGTCAAAACGTTGTGCAGCTTATGATAGACAGCAAATGGCGATTACTTTTAAAGAGGTAAACGCCGCAGAACGCAAGCGTCATCGCCAAAACATTCAAGATTTTCGCCAGTCCAACGAGGACCAGGCCAGGATGATGATGGATGTCAGCTCTGACTTGATGAATATAATTCAAAAACGTATTCAAAAAGCAGAAGAAAATGACGAAGACATTCCAATGGGTCTCGTCTCAGGTCTGATGAGAGCAGCATCGAACATTTCAGATGCTGGCAGACAGGCTTGGGCAACCTCTCTAGGGGTCAGTGAATTAATGCAAGTTGTCGATCAAGAACTAGAAGAAGCTGCTACTATAGAAGAGGCGGATGTTTACGAAATCCCTCTCGACGAATAATGGCAACTAAAAAAGGCAACGACTTTCTCGAAAGGGCGGCATCAGGGCAAGGTCTCGTAAAAGAGATTAAGCATAAAAAAGCTGAAAAAGGCCCTGGCCGGGAAGTAGTCTTGTGGAAATTCATCCGCAAGGTATTCCCTCAGTACAAATTCTACAAATTTCATGCCACAGCAATTGAGCAACTCCAGCAAGTCATTGACGGAAAATGCAATCGACTTATACTTCAAGTCCCGCCGCGACATGGAAAAAGCCTCCTTGCATCGCAGTTGCTTCCTGCTGCTTACCTTCTTGCTCATCCCGACCGTTATGTGGGTATCAGTTCTTACTCCGCAGAGCTGGCGGAAGGATTTTCTAGGAAGGCGCGAGACTTCTTCAAGGAAGGCGGTGGACTTCTGAACGAAAGCAGCAAAGCTGTTAATGCATGGGGAACAGAAGAAGGGGGTGGTCTATGGGCCGCTGGTGTTGGAGGCGCAATCACTGGCCGTTCTGGGCACCTCCTTATTGTCGACGATCCAGTCAAGAACCGCGAAGACGCAGAATCTGACAGGATCATGGACAAACTTAATGACTGGTACACTTCAACCCTTTATACCCGTCTAGAGCCTCACGTAGGGGCCATCGTAATCATTCAAACTAGATGGTCTGAAAATGACATGATCGGACAGTTAATGGAAAACGAAAAGAATGTCTCTGAAAAGGGTAGAGAAAATTGGACAATTGTTGATTTACCAGCCCTTTACGAAGATCCTGATGATCGACCTAAATTGCCAGACCACTGTCCAGTGATATCTGATTGGCGGACAGAAATAGATGAGCCCCTTTGCCCTCAGAGATATGATTCTGACGCTCTTGCAAGAATTAGAGAGGCTATCGGGTCAAGAGACTTTGCTTCTCTGTATCAGCAAAGGCCAGCTCCAGAAGGTGGTAACATGTTTGCTCCAGATTGGTGGAAATATTACGGCTGGGACGCAATTTTGCCTGAGTTTCAGAGAATCATCTTGTCTGTTGACTGTACTTTTACCAATGCAAAAAAAAGCGATTATGTAGTCGGAGTTGTCGTAGGCCAGGCCGGAAACTCTTTCTATTTGTTGGATTTAGTTAGAGAAAAACTTGATGTTGTTGGCACTATGGCCATGATCGGAAGGCTTTACGGCAAGCACGCATTATCAGGTTGCGTGATTGAGCTTGCAGCTTCTGGATACGCAGTGTTTCAGATGATGCAGAAGAAAGTTCCTGGCCTGATTGGCTTTAGGCCTGAGAAAAGTAAAGAGGCTAGAGCCGCTGGAATTGTGCCCCTGGTAGAGGCAGGAAATGTCTACATTCCGGCAAGTGCTCCATGGCTTGATGCTTTTATCAACGAGTTTTCTTTGTTTCCAGCTTCAAAAAACGACGACATGGTGGATGCTTTGACAATGGCTATAAACTATTGCGCTCAAAGGTCCGTGCCTCAAATGACAACTGTTACCTGGGGAAGGGGTGATAAAGTATTACCAAACGTGTCCCAATACCGAGCATGGTAAGTTGGCTGTAAAGCGATAATTGTATGGCTCGGCGTCCCGCTAAGTTCAGAATGAACAAAGAGCAACAAAAGCTTGCGTCAGATAATCTAAACTTAGCCAGAAGAGAAGCCTGGAGAATTCAAAGGACAACAGGTATTGACTACCATACTCTCGAATCTGTGGCTTTTGAAGGATTGTGCAAGGCTGCTTATAGATACGACCCAGAGAGACCTCATCCTGTTACTGGTAAGAGTATGAAGTTTTCAAGTCTTGCAACCCCCACGATCAGAGGAGAGCTTTTGCATTGGGTCCGTGATCGAACCTATGCTTTGAGGTTGTCACACAAGATGAGAGAGCGCTGGGTCAAAGGGCGCAAATTGCTGTATAGAGGTGCGAGTGATATCGAAATAGCAGAAGAGCTTGAGATAGATCGCCAAGAGTGGCAGGAAATCCGTAAAGTTTGCTCTGGTCCTCCTCTTGAGCTTAAGGAACAGTCTAAGCCAACAGAGGCCTTGGAAGCTAGTGAGATCGACTTTGGTGCTATGTACCTTGACCTAGCAAAGAGTGCTCTTAATACCTTGGACAGTCATGTAGAAGTGTTACAGCAGCTTGAAATTTATCTTAGCGGAACAGGCTCTCGACTCCCGACGAAAGCCGTTGATGAACTTTTAGCCGCAGCTGGTTGCAGAACTACTAACTGGAGCGAGACTGACATTGACCTAATAGAAGGTTATGAGAGCATCGGCCCTAACAGGTCTCAAGGTTCTTTATTCTGATATAATCACTGCATGGCAATCACTACACGAACCCTTCAATCGATCAAGGCAGCTCCCCTGTCTACTGTTGTCGAGAGTCTTGGAGGAAAGGTTAAGCGTGTTGGCAACGAATTCATAACACAATGCCTTTGGCATGAAGATACGAATCCATCTCTGACGATCAGCGATCAAAAAGGATTTTGCTTTTGTCATGTGTGTAGAGAAGGTGGAGATGTCATTGACTATGTGCAAAAGCGCAAAGGAATGAACATGAGAGACGCTGCCGAATTGGTAGCGGGTATTCACAATATTCCTTTTGAGACTGATGACGAAGACTCTGAACAAGCTAGAGCCAGGAAGGTGCTTTTTGCTAAAGGATTAGAGCAAGCCAAGAATGTTCAAGAGCAGTATCGGAATAACTGGAAAGACCCGAGAGCTGATCGCGTTCGCCAGATATGGCTTGATCGAGGGCTGACCAAAGAGTCTTCTGCTGAGTTCCAGATTGGCTATGCCCCCAAAGGGGAATTTGCCGGTCGAATCACGATTCCTATTTACGATTACAAAGGTCGATTAGTTGGTTGGACGGGTCGCAAAACAAAGGAAGAACAGATCGCAAAATACAAAAACAGCGCAGATAGTGATATCTTTCACAAAAAGCAATTAGTCTTCAACGAGCAGCGTGGCCTTGAGTTCGCTAGGGAGGCTGGCTGTCTTGTTTTTGTGGAAGGACATTTGGACGTAGTGAGTATGTGGCAGGCCGACATAAAGAATGTAGTAGCCATACAAGGAACCGGAGCCCCAGACATTACTGTACTGAAAAGGCTTTCGCGCAGCGTCAAGAATTTTGTCTTGTGTTTCGATGGTGATGCCGGAGGTGCAAAAGCCGCTGAGCAGTTCATCTCCGTTGGCGGCCCCATGGCTCAGGCTGGTGAGATTAATATCAGTGTCGCAATCCTTCCGCACAAAAAAGATCCCGACGACTTAATAAGGTCTGGAGAAAATTTGTATAGCTTCATAGCAAGTGCTCCCTCTTGGTTGGACTGGGTTATCGATGCCTGGGCGGCTGATCTAAATAAAGACGATGCTTCGATGATAACGGAAGTCGAGAAACGTCTTCGCACGCTTATAAACGGACTGCAGTCAAGGGCCTTAAGAACTCACTATATTGACAAGGCAGCCAGGACTTTATCTACCAGTGACAAGGAAGCGGAAAAAATTAGCAGGCAGTGGGGTAGCGCAGAGTTTCATCACGAGGTAAAGTCTTGGTCTCCGAGAGAACCCTACGATATAAGACTGGCAGCTGAGCGTAGGCTGCTGAGGATCTTTGTTCATCGTCAGGAGCAAAGAGAATCCTTGGCCCCTCTGGTCGAGAAGATTACCAACCCGGCCATGAGATGGCTCTGGCAGCGCTTGAAAGAGCTTCAAGAGTGCTCTGAGATAGATCTTACCCCGCATAGCGCTATGGCTGTTGTAGCCGTAGCGGAGCCGCACTATATGCAGCAACTGAGAACTTTGATAAGGCCAAACGTCTTAGTCGATGACAGCCCAGGGGTGCTTGCACACTTGTCAGATATAATGGGTAGAGAAATCGATCCCCACTGTGACGATGAGTCTGACTCCGATTAGCCATTTAAAGGAAGAAGTTTTAGCGTTTTACGAAGAACATGGGTCCTATCTAGGCGCAGCAAACGCTCTTCATTCTAAGTATCCATACTTAGCAAAGCCGAATCAGCTCAGGTCTTACATTAAAACCGAGTTGACAATGGTAGAGCCTGATCTTGAGATGATTGCGGAAACAGTTCGACTGGCTAAGCAAAATCAACAACTGTCTGATAAGCATCGAATTCAAAGTAAATCATTTAGAGATCATGCTCGTTTAGAAAATGCAGTCTCTTCTTATAGTGAAGCAATTCTTGAAGAACTTCAAAAACACGGAGAAAAATTATCTGAATCTCCAAAATTCAGCTCTATTTTTGATCCATCTGCATCCGTGGTAGTCGCGCACCTTTCTGATAACCACTTTAACGAGCTTGTAAATCTCCCCACCAACAGGTTTGATTTCGAGGTAGCAGCCAAACGCCTTAAATTATTAGCTGAAAAGATCAAGCTTCAAGGTAAAGCTCATAAATCGCAAAGAGTAGTGGTTTTCTTTGGAGGCGACCTTATGAATAGTGATCGACGACTGGATGAGTTACTGGCCATGAGTACTAACAGAGCTAGAGCTACGCTGTTAGCAGTTCATTTGTACAAACAGTTCTTGCTGGATCTTAGGTCAGATTTTTTTGTTGATTGTTTTGGGGTTACCGGCAACGAGTCTCGTGTCAAGGATAATCTCGGTTGGGTTGATGTAGTAGCTACTGATAGTTATGACTTTACTATCTATAGTATGTTGCAAGCGCTTTTTGAGGCGACCAAAGACAAGGGTATGCGTTTCCATGATTTTGAAGCTAACGAGGTAGTCTTTCGCATTCATAATCAAGTATTCTTAGGGATTCATGGGCATCAGCTCAATGCCACCGATCAAAAAGCAGTTCAGGCTATGATCGGCAAATATGCGTCCAAAGGAATCAACATCACTCATGTCCTTTGTGGTCACATCCATAGCACTATTGTCTCTGACTATGTTTCTAGAAATGCTAGTCTTGTTGGGTCTAATTCCTACTCGGAAAAGGCCTTGAATTTTGCTTCGAAAGCAGCTCAGAACATTCACATCGTAACTGTTAACGGACTTGATGGGGTAAAATGTGATCTTCAAGAGGTTGCGCACGTTGAAGGCTATGATATCATTGAAGAACTAAACAACCACGGAGCTCGAAGTGCGGATACTGCGCACGAAGCAATGACAAAACCTGAAACAATTATTCGCGTTATCGTTTGATTTTTATGAAGAACGTCTACATCTACACTTTGCCAAATTGCAAGTGGTGTGACAAAGCCAAGCAGTTGTTTTCACTGTTAGAGGTAAACTACACAGAGATATGCGGAAAAGTTGAGGCTCATCCAACTGTTCCATATATCGAAATAGATGGCGAACCTGTAGGTGGCTACACCGAATTGATCGCTTATTGCCGTAATCTTTAACATTAATGAATTCACTTCTGATTCTGACTTCGGTCTTTTTGCTCGCCATGCCTATTAGAGGATCATTGGCTTCGCCTGCAAAAGAAATCAAAAAAGAGGGGGAGACTTCTGCCTTTTGCCTCAACCCTGCCTACCTACCTGTTCACGTAAAGCTAAGTCCTCTTGCTGACCTTGTCGCTAGAGGGGAAGGTGACTACAACTCCGTCAACAGAGGATATGCTGGAGACACTCCTGGTGGAATACAAACTCTGACGGGTTTATCTTTTGAAGATTACACTGTTGGACAGGTTATTTCCTACCAAAAAAGTTGGTTACATGCTGTGGGAAGGTATCAGCTAATCCCATCAACTTTTCTATTTGCGGTTAAGTACTCAAGTGTTAGTGTTTTCGACAAACTAACACCAGAAATCCAAGACAAACTGATGGCATCCTTGATCTTGTATAAACGTCCAGCTATTGGGCAGTATCTTAAGGGAGAACATAACTCTTTGAACTGGGCAATGGACGAAATGGCCAGAGAGTGGGCTTCCGTCGAGTATCGGAATGGACGCGGCTATTACGACAACATTGCAGGCAATCGTGCCTCTATAACGAGAGCAGAGCTCAGAGGCACTCTACAGGCGATCAGGAAGAATTGGCATTCTGTGATATGAGATAGTACCTATTTATTTCGACTTGTCTCGGTATCAACCAATGTATGGATCCTATCTCCTTTTAGTCCTTTTTGTCTGTTCTTTTGCCCTTTGGCCGGAAGAAACAGCTAATGCTCTAAGATCTGCATCCATGAAGATTCAGATTTATTATGTCAATTACAAAATGAAATACATGGCTTGGAGAATGTACCATTCACTAAAGGCGCTGTGTCGAGAGTCGAACTTCCCAGAGCCTGGCCCGTTTCGATTTGTTGACATCTGGGACAGAGAGCCTCTCGACTGATATACTAGAAAACAATCACCTTCATCTCGTGGCACTTTACTCCAATACGTCTAACCACAAGCCTGGACCTAAAAAGAAAACTTCCATTGGCAATGGAAATCGCAAAAGCGGAAGCTTTGATGTCAAAAGTCAGAAACCATACAAAGGGCAAGGTAAATGAATTCGTTTTTTGTATTGAAACCATTAATCATCTTCTGAATCATGACCAAGGAACACCGCTGCCGCAATTGCACCTGCAAACCATGCGATTATCTTGAATTAACTGATGATCTGTATATCGAAACCGATTCTTCGCCATTAGGAAGCCAGCAGGAAGAATACTTAGCTAACTTAGCTAAGAGCTTCAAAAGCAAGTAAGCGCCATGTTGAATATGGTCAACATGTCGATCCTTTTTCTGCTTCTTCTTTGCACAGGTATCGAATACGCACATTTACAGCATCATTTGTCAACAGAGGAAGCCGAAATCTCAAATCACGAATACAGGTAAGAGGGGCCGCTTAGGCCCTTTTTTGTGGTACAATTTTCAGGTACACTACCCCTGCGTGCAATTAGTTTATGTCAGAATTTCGACCCACTGCCCCTTCCGCTGAAACCGTTTTTTACAGAACTTACAGTCGCCGAAAAGAAGATGGGACTCGCGAGAATTTCCAAGAGGCGATGCTCCGAACAGTTAATGATCTTGCCGAAATCGGAAAATATTCTCAAGAAGAGTATTCATTAGTAAGAGAGCAAGCTTTGGCACAACATTCTTTCCCTTCTGGGCGAGCGTTTTGGGTTGCAGGCACAGATTGGAGCAAGAAACAAGAAAACTTCAGCGGTTACTACAACTGTACTTCGACTCATATTGAGGACTTGGCCGCGTTTGGACTGCTTGTTGACCTTGCGATGCAAGGCTCTGGGACCGGTGCCGTACTGGAAGAGCACGTTATTAGCAAGCTCCCCCCTGTTACTCGCACCCTTCGCCTCAAATCTGTTAGTAAGGTCGGTCAGGTAGCTGGCCTTTCTCATACCAAGTGTATTTGGGATGATAATTCCATCCATATTCGTGTAGGTGATTCACGAAAAGGATGGAAGGATGCGTACATGGCCCTCTTGCACCAGGCCACCAGCGTCTTAAGGGATACAGACTGTAATGTTTATGTCGACCTGTCCCAGATCCGTCCTAGCGGCCAGAAGCTCAGGGGCTTTGGTGGAACAGCCAATCCCGTTAAACTGCCATCATTGTTCGGAAGGGTAATAGACATCCTCAACGGTGCTGTTGGCCGTCAACTCACAAGTGTTGAAGCTTGTTTATTGATCGACGAAGCTGCTACTTGCATCGTCGCTGGGAATATCCGACGCAGTGCTGGTATGCGTCAGTTTTCTGAGACGGACAATGAAGCTGCGATTGCCAAACTTGGCCTTTACGCCCAAGACGAAGAGGGGAATTGGCGCGTAGATCCTAAGAAAGAGGCTCTTCGGATGGCTAATCACACTCGTTGCTATCACCATAAGCCTTCATATCAGGAGGTTGAAGCTGCTGTTCGTATGCAGTTTGAGTCAGGAGAAGGGGCTATTCAGTACGCGCCTGAGGCGGTTGCCAGGGCTAACGTCGACATTTTACGGAACGCTGATCGTAAAAAGACTTTCCTGAAAGCATATTCTGATACTGGTGGCCATCGCAATTATGCAAAAGGAGTTATTAGGACTTATGCCGAGATGGATGGCCTTCAGCTCACAGAGCGTGAGTTGAATCATCGAATGGATCGCTACGGTCTTAATCCTTGCGGCGAGATCATTGGGCGTGATTTTCACTGTAACCTTGCGGAAGTTCATCTTAATACCATTGATTCGTTAGACAATGAGGCCCAGGAAAAAGCGTTCTACGCTGCAGGATTACAAGTTGCAGCCTTACTCCAGCACGAGTTTGCGGAGGAGAGATACAGATACTCTCGGTCGATCGATCCAATCGTTGGCGTTTCTTTCACTGGCTTTTTTGATTTCATGGTGCATGCTGGCGGCTTCGGTTGGCTAGAGTGGATGATGGGAGGAAGAAAGGGGACTCGATCATGCGCTATGTATGAAGCTCTCGAGATTGAATTTCTTCAGAGGTGGAGAAGAGCAGCAAGGAGAGGCGTTGAGGACTACTGTGAAAAGCATGGCATCAGGAAGCCCAATCGAATCACGACCGTTCAACCCGCAGGAACCAAAAGTCTTCTGACAGGTGCTTCCTCTGGATGGCATCCCCCAAAATCCCAACGTTTCATTCGTCGCATCACTCTTGGTGTGAAAGATCCACTGGTCCCAACTCTTTTGGAGAAAGGGTTTAGTGTAATTCCTGCGCAATCCGCTCGTGACGAGTCTGGGAACTTGCTCGATGATATTTCTGACCTTAGGGTTCAGGAAGTGTTGGTTGAAATTCCAACAGAGGTTAGCTGGGCTAATATCCCCGGCTGTGATGATTTCGATTTAGCCGACCTGCCTGTGGAATCTCAGTACGGCCTCTATATGCAAGTCCAAAATTACTATACTGACCACAACACTTCCGCAACTATTGAGCTGCGAGAGGATGAAATCGAAACCCTTTCTAAATTGATTTACAATGACACAAAGAACGACAAAAGCTACATTTCTGTCGCGCTTCTTGCTCGCTTTGATGTCAGTGGTGGGACTTTCCCTCGTTTACCCTTCGAGCCTATTGATAGAGACACCTACCGAAGACTCTCCGCCATCCAGCAAGCCGTAGAATCTGATCAAGACTTCCTGGAGATTTTAAACACATACGACTCCAAGGATTGGTCAATCGAATCAGTTGCTGGCTGTACAAACGCTGCTTGTATTGCGAAGGCTGAAGCGGATGAGAGGAACGGCCTGTGAGTTGGAACAGTGCTCACGTAAATGAGGTAACTTATCCAGATCACAAAGATTTGGAGCAAGCCCTTGGTAACTTTCGGCAACAATTCATCTGGTATCAGCAACAAATAAAGTACCGTAAAAGAGGAATCGATACAGCCCCAGTAGAAGATGCTTGGGCTGCGTTCCTTAGGCTTCGTAAGAAGTATCACCTGAATTAAAAATCAACGTTATGGCTACTATTGTCGACTATCAGATCAGAATGTACTGCCGCCAAAACGGGTTAGTAGAGCCTTTTGATCCTGATATGATCAATCCAGCCTCAATTGATGTCACACTCGGTCCAATTGTTAAAATTGAAAATGATCATGGAGACTTCACTGAATTTGACATCTCTAGACAAACGTTTTGGATGCCACCTGGCTGTTTTGTTCTCGCCTCAACAGCTGAATGGGTACGAGTCCCCGTGTCAATGGAATCCGTATTCCAACTTAAATCTTCACGCGGTAGGGAAGGTTACGAACACGCATTGGCAGGGTACATTGATCCGGGCTTCCACGGTAGAGTTACGCTTGAGCTGTCTAACCTTAGACGATTTAAGGAGATTCCTCTTGCAGCTGGCATGCGTATCGGGCAATTACGGTTCTCAAAGCTTGACAGTTCTCCTGTAAAGCCTTATGCCTTGACAGGCAGATATCAAAACGACTCAGGGGCTCAAGAGAGCAAAGGTTGATTTAAGCCCTTCGGGGCTTTTTTATTGTGTCGTTACCAGAACTAAGGGTTCAGGCATCCTATTTGAAGGGAAGCGAGACGCTTAACTTATTTTCTTTTATATTAGGCGCGATGCCTACCATTGCAGCGATTGCTATGTCTTACGGAATCCAGCATCCAATCAATGATCCATCTTTAGTCAGTTACCATCGCCCGGAGCTAACTAGACTGCTTCCGCAACTAGAGCAGGCGCATGATTGCTGGACTCTATTTAACTCTGATGGCTTAGGGAAAGCCAAAGAAAAATATCTCCATCGTGAACCAGCAGAGCCTAACCCTGCCTATATATCGCGCCTTGATCGCTCTACCTATACGCCTATCTACAGGGACTCAATCCGGTCCTATGCAGGACTGCTGAGCCGTTTTCAGGTTATAGATGCTCCTCCAAGCATGGAATCCAACGATGACGACGTTGATCTGCAAGGCTCAAGCATGCAGAGCTTCCTGACAATGGTTGACGAAATGGTACTGCGTGATGGGGGTGGTTACATTATGGTTGACATGATGCCAGATAATGCAGCTGGTAATTTTTTCGATCAAATGAATGATGGCCGTCATCCTTATCTCCTGAGCATAAAGCGTGCAGATGTTATCAACTGGAATGTAAGCTACGACCGAGGCATTGAATTAGTAAATCGTGTTACGGTCAGACAGCTAAGAAGCGCTCCTGACCCCGAAGGAGAATTCGGATGTAAGGTTGAGCCTATTTATTACGTTCTGACGCCTGGCCTAGTTGAGACATACAGGATGGTTAAGACGGACGTAAACCGCTGGTCAAACCAAAAGATTGACGAAGTAGAAACCAGCTTGCCTATCATTCCCGTTGTATGGTATGGAGCCACTACTAATCGATTCGCTCAAGGAGATTTACCAATGGATGGCTTAGCCGAGCTAAGCATTCAGCACTTCCAGATGCGCTCTGACCTGGCCGAACTGCTCCACAAATGCGCAATGCCCGTTCCTGTTCGTAAAGGTGCTCCAGTAGGTCCTGACGGAAAACCTGCTCCATTGGTTTTGGGGCCTAACACTGCTGTGGACCTAAGTGCTGAGGGCGGCGACTTTACTTTTGCGGAACCTACAGGTCGGTCTCTGGAGCGTCACCAGTCAGAAATTAAGCATGTAGAGGAGTTGATGGATCGAAGTTCTCTCAATTTCCTTTACGGGGCGAATGTTAAGACTGCGACCGAGGCGTCCCTTAGGGCTTCTCAGGTGACATCTAGTGTTGCCGCCCTGGTCCGCAACAAAAGCGCGATGTTTGGGGTCGTCATGCGTCTATGGGCATGGTATGCAGGGGAGCAATCATCAATTACAGCAGAATCGGGCTTGGCTATCAATGATTCTTTGATCAGCAAGCCTATAGAGGCATCTGAGATCGCTCAGTTGGTCAATCTTTACAACAATGGCTTGATGTCTAGGGTTACGGTCCTTGATGAGCTGCAGCGAGGTGGAGTCATCGACCCTGACTTGCTAGTGTCTGATGAAATCCAGCGCATAAGCGAAGAGGAGCCCGCTATCAGTCCTGATATTGAGCCCGTAGTTAAGCAAGACGCAGAGGAAGAGGCCGAAGTTATTGAGAACACCCTGTGATCCTTTAAGTATAAAAACTTACGGAAGATCTTAGCCAGGTCTTCCTATGGTATGATTGTGTATCTTGACGATTAACAAAATGATCGCAGAAGCTGACAGTGTTGTAGCGCGTTTCAAGTTCTTCAGCGATCGAGCCTCGGAATTTTCCGAAGGAGAAAATCTTGTCATGGAAATAAATTCTCTTAGCATTGAGGAGGTGTACATGTTTGTTAAAGAATTTGAAGATGCGATAGAAGATGCTTGCATCTTGGTCAATGGGACAAAAGTCGTCTACTTGTCGGACTACACTTACGACACATAATCACAGCTTAGTCACAATGCTGAACACGAATAAAAGAATCAGATCTCCCGGAGGAAGTTTTGTCTACGAAGTGCAAGGCCCTGCTTGCATCCTGTATGACAGAAACGAGCTGCCTTGGCCATCTTGCTCCCTTCAGTGGAAAGGCAAGCAGCCGTCATGGAACCGGCAAGGACGCAGGCTTGTTCCCGACATGGCAGCATCCCGATGTCATGCATATTCTGTAAAGGCTTTTGACCTTTGGGGAAGCTCCTGGGAGCAAGTCCTGGTGATGTATGATTTCCGCCTTACTCGCGAGGAGAAAGACTGGTGGTATTGGCGGTACAAGCCAAGTCAAGAGCCGCCTAACTATGAAGAAATCTGAATCGCCCTTGCGCGGAACCAATTGGTCTATTATCTTTGACAAGAGGCCAGACCTCATACCACCTGGATATCAGGAACTTCTCAACCAAATCAGACAGGACAAAACCAATGAACAGAATGAGGAAGATGGAAAACGCATGCCGAGTCTTGGCTCATCACATTGAACATCTAAAGATGGAAGAGAGTGTTTACCAAGAGCTAAAATTCTTGAGGGACGAGTTCTCTTGTATGCTGTTAGACGAACGCAATCAAGAAGAGTTGCTAGAAGACTTCCACAACTCCAATCAAATCAATTAGATGATTAAAACAATGACACGTCCACGCTCGAATCGACCATTGACTCAGTTTGCAGTCAACAACCTTATCAAGTTCATCAAAAGTAGTGACCCTGAGGTTTTTACGAAAGAAGAAGGAAACACCACTGTATCTATCCACAAAGACAAGAGGACTGGGAAGTTTACTTTTCAAGTCTTTTTATTCCAAGCTTCTATCTTTGAACTAGATGAAGAATGTATTACCGTAAGGAATGGAGGATTCTTCGATTCTACCGGACGACCAACTCGCACTACTAGAGAACGATTGAATGGACTTCTTGACGCGGCAGGAGGACTGGGGGTTATCCCTAAAGGAGTCAGGGTATTCCTAACAGAAGAAGAGTGTCTAATCGGTTCAGGGTCCAATACCAGTCCTTTTCAGGACGGTATCCCCGATCGAATCATCGTGAGAAAGAAGGGAGAGCTGCTAATGCTATGAATCAATAATTACTACAAGAGGTAGACTAAAGTACGTTGGATGCAGCAAGACTGCATCGCAGATCGATCTGGTTTCAGCAACGGGAAGCCAGACACTGTGTTCCAATCAACATGAACATCCTGAATATCCTTCGCAAAAGCCAGGAAAAGGAAGCTCGACTTGCCCGAGCAAAAATGGTTATGACTAAAACCAAAACTGGCATTGACTATACGTCGGCCCATCTCGCTCCTACTATTCTAAGTAACCCCAAATGCGTTTATAGAGGAGTTAGCTACACTAAGTAACACAAAGCCCTTCGGGGCTTTTTTATTGCTTCCATAACATAAGCTAAAAAGAGTAGCTTTTATAGCAATAACCGTGGCAGACTGAAGAGTCGCTAACTTAAGATGACTCTTTCCTTTTTGATTATTTCCTTGGTTTGCCTCGCTGTACTAACCCCTGGATGGCTGCTTAATCCATGAGCAATGATAGAATAGACGGAACAATCAGACAGTACTATGCCTATCTTCTGTAAGTTGACTATCGAAGCGGCTCACAATCGTCGAGTACAGGCTGGGCTTGAAAAGAATGAAAACCTTTGGACTGACGAGGCTGGATATGCAGTGATGCCTTATGGATTAAATGATTATATCAAAGCAACTATTGAGGCTGACTTCGGGGCTTATGACATGAGAGGGATCGATTACGTTGCCGAACTGCTTGAATGCCTCCCTGTTGACATTTATTGCGCCTACATCGAGGATTAATTTTTGCTAGAAGCTTTTATCACTGGAGTCGCTTTAGGGTTAGCCGCTCTCGCTACTGGTATAGTAAGTGGTATGATCTATCAAATCACCATAGAGGAAGACTTTTGAACAGGATATACGAGGTTACTTACTTGACAAAAGAAGAAACCAAGAAGTCTACCAACCTTTTTGCAGAAAGCTCTCAAGATGCTATGCGTCAACTCCAAAGTTTTGCCGAAAGCTACACACCTGTCATGGCTGTCTTGACAAATGAGGCTGACTATGAGTGAAGATCAGGAAAGCTGGACCACTTACCTCGGTCGCGCTATCAACAGAATGCAGTCCGAGGGCGCTCCAGAACCTCAAGTGACAAGGCTTGAAGGCGCTTTAATAGAAGCCATTCGGAATGTGCGGCATATTCGCCGCTGCTACAACAAAGAATCTGTGAAGAATCGTAAACAAGCTTGACTTAAGTCCTGTTTGGCTGCATAATTAATGCATACCAAAGGCACTAACCATGGCTCAACCCACTCTTGCACAATTCATACGCATGACTGTCGAAAGAGCAGGATCTCAACTCGTTTCGGTAACTTTCGCTAAAAACGATGGCTCTGAACGCCAGCTGACCTTTAATCCAAAGCATGTTGGCGAGATAAAAGGAACTGGAACAAAATGCAAAGACGAAAATGTTTTTCGAGTAATGGATATCAACCTCAACCAGTGGCGATCCTTCCGTGCTGAGAGGGTGTTGCAAATCAAAGTCAATGGTGAGATCACCAAGTTCAACTGAAAACTTTTTTTATTTCAAAACCATGACTAAGCGCAAGTTCTCGTCCCCTGATTCTCTTGTCGAATGGGCCGACGAGATGTCAACGACAATGATCAAAGAGATGGATCCTAGTGAATACGCAATCGCAATTCAAGAGGTCGTGGCTGCTCTCGTTCACGGCAAGGTAATTGAACCACCTACTGAAAACGAAAATTCGACACTAACGATGGCGGCTCAGACTCTATATGTATGTCAATTAATAGTAAAGATTTTCCCGAAAGCTTATGATCACGCGGCCAAGCGAGTGAAAAACATAGAACAACTAAACAAAATTCTAGACTTTTGAGTTTATCCTCTATCACGATAGGTTCTTGCGTTTTAACGGCAATTGTTATTGTTTACTCGGGAAATTCAATGCCTAAAATCAAAATTAAACCATCCCTTTGCGATGATATTCATCGTGAATTAATTATTTACGAAAAATCCAATGGTAGACTGGGCCATGCATCATTGCTATGGAATCAAAACAAATGACGACTAACTCATCAGCTCTTCAATGGTTCCGGCGAAGCATTGGGGCATGGACTAGCCAGCGTCGATATCTCTTCAATCCGAAAATGGTCCCTGTCAATATGACCACAAAATTTACGGTCGAGGCAGGAGAGAGGAGCAATCAGTTTGTTATTGAGTGGACTGGAAACACTTCCGGGACAATGGAAGTAGAGCTGAACGGCAATGTGCTCGGCAGGTCTAGAGACTACTTTGGAGAGGAGAACCATTCCAGCGCAGTGGAAGTGATTGACAGCGATTGCATTGTGCTCCGCACAGAGTATGATGGCATGAAAGTTAGGGAAGAAATTCGCTTCCTTGTTGAGGACACTGTGCGCCTCAGACAGACGATTGGTGTTGACACCTTGACAGGAGCGGTTCGATTAGTGGGTCAGTATGTAGAGTTTAGGTTGTAAATGGAGTACTTCATCGAAAACTTAATCCTATCAATTGCCTATCTGCTTATTGATATAAAGCAGGGAATCCTATTTTTTTACAAAGCTAAGACAGAAGAAATTGGCATCGGCCTTCGATTCATTTGCGACCAAATCGCTAGCGTCGTTGTCTTTTTCTATGTTGCTGGTTTTGTGGCTGGCCTATTCCTGCATAACCTTACAAAATGGAAACAGTAAAGTATGAGTTCTTCACCGTCTCTTATCGAGACTTTGAAGACCGACATCATGAAATAGTAGTAAGAGCTCACTCTTCTACACATGCCATGACTGTTGCAATGGCAGAGGTAAAGGAACTAATGCTTCATCCAAACCGTATTTTTCGCGTATCTAAAGAGGGTTAGGCCAGATGAAAGAAGATGTGATCACACTTTTCGAGAAAACCACAGAGCAGGAAATCCTAGATCTTAGCAAGGATCTGCCTACAGATGTTCATCTGATTGAATACGAGGAGAACAATGACTTCTTCTTGGATGCTGTAAGAGCTTACAAGAAAGCAGACGTTTTCGACACGTACTATGATCGACTTAATCAAAAAGCAATGGATGGTGATCTGACTAGTTTCAGTATCATTTCTATTAGAAACGGTTACGGCATCATTAAGCCTATCTTATGGGAAACAGAATGAACTTCGATATCGATTCAGATGGTGGCATCATTGGCATTGGCAATTGGTCATTGTCTTGGGAAAATTCTCAGGATCCTTTCTTTGACGAGGAACGACTAGAAGGTTACTTCGCTATCAACATAGCCGATGCATCCCTTGAATTTGGAGCCATTGATCAGGACCGGCCAGGAGTTTACCTTGTTAGATACGCTGATGGCGATCTTTTGTCCTGTGAAGCCTTAGTGGTCTTTGGGCATAGGTAGACTTTACTGCCTTTTCTTTCATTTATGTCTAATTACGAGAATGATCCTGCATCCGGCTTTCATAAAGCTGCCGAGCTTCTGAATGGACGCTTAGCAATGCTTGGTTTTGTTATTGGCGTAGCTACCGAAGCCTTAACAGGTCAAGGTATATTAAGCCAGCTGGGCCTTTAGTTGACACGGTGGCCTGAGCAAGGCTATGAATAGCTCAGGTCTATACCGTCATCCATGAACATCTTCTACACCAACGTCGTCCCCGACGTAGCTGCTCGCGAACTACCTGACAAGCACATCGTCAAGATGCCCGTTGAGGCTGTACAGATGCTCGTCTCTGCCTGTAACCGTTGGGGCGTTGATCATGGCGTCCTAACTAAAGCTGGTACCGTTCATCAAGGCGGCTATTCCAACCATCCCTGCACTTTGTGGGCAGGCGAATGCCGTTCTAATTTTCACTGGACACTGGCTTGGGGTAAAGCGCTCTGCGAGGAATACACCAAGCGATATGGCAAGCGACATTTCGCCGAAGGTCAGATTGATACCCTTTCTGATTGGTCGATCCGTCAGACCTTACCTATTAACGGTGGCCATATGACAACGCCTGCTTTGGCTATGCCTGACGAGTGCAAGACCACAGATCCTGTTGAGTCATATAAAAACTGTATCCGGGCCAAGGTTGCAGAAAAGCCCAAAAGCTTTGTATGGGCTAAAGGTACTGATGCCCCTTCATGGCTTTAATATTTTAAAGTACAGAGAAAAACTTTTTTTTTATTTTTATTCTTTTTTTTATTGTCCTTCTACCCAGATAGTTGGACAAATTCGCGAACCTTAAAAAGGACAAATCAGCGAACCAAAAGGACATGGTGTCCAACTAAGAAAGACATGGTGTCCAACTAAAAAGGACAAGGTGTCCAACTACACTTATATATAAAGACTTATAAAGACACATATGAAGACATATAGTATTGTGTAAAAGCCATCAGTGATAACTCGTAGGAAGGTGGGTGAGAATAAGAGGTTGATAAAGGACTATTGATGTTGCTCTGTTGGCCATATATTTGTAGGACCTCCTCAGAGGCGTCTGTAAGGGGCTGTGTCATTGATAAAGGATGTTTGTGGTGGGTTGTACCCTATATATAAGTAGAGGCGCTTTGTAGGGCATTTAAGGAGGGGTGAGATCGTAGTGGTTGTGGTCGGGGGGATGGGCTTCGCCCTAACCAAATGTCAAGGTTTTGTAACAAAAAGTAACAATAAGAAAGGTAACAAAGTGCGGGTGCGGGGGTGTGTGAAGAGTCGTTACAGGTTGGGGGCAGGTGCAAAAAAAGCTTAAAAAATGCAGATATGATAGTGAACGGTGTTCACTCCGCATTTGCGGTAGTACACATGTACTATGGGTAGAAATGCTTAGTACAAATGTACTGTAGTATGTATGTACTACTCTAGGCACAAATACCTAGAACAAATGTACTAGTTAAATAGCGCAAAAAAAAGCCCAGCTGATTAACAGCTAGGCATTTCTACTATATGTTATTTAGTAGGTGATCAAGTAAGCCTCAATTAGTGCTGGTTTAGTTAGCCTCTTTTTAATGCCCGTAATATTGCGGAGATTCTTAACAGTTAAGGTTTCGAGTTGATTATAAAGATCTTGTAGTGGTGCTATCTGAGGTTTAGGTAATTCTACTATATCTAATTTAGTGATTGAACTTGAAAGTGAATCAATGATCTCAAAATACAGGACATAAAGTAACACGAAAGGAAACGCGATAGATTTCAAAATAGTGGCAAGATCGAAAGTGTGAATCAGTGAGCAGATTTGAAAGAAGATTTTCATTGTTTTGTGGGGTTGAGTTAATAACATTTAGCGAGTGTTTTCTCGCTGAACCTAATCTAGAAAAGATCCGGCGATTAAACCGGAATGATCATAAAACTTTATATTAAGTTCTAAAACAATCGGCGAACCTTTTTGGATACGAATCGTGATCGGTAGAGCTCAGCGGTACGTTTCCGTTTTGGGCCTAAGTACGGTCGATCATGCTTGTCCCATGTGGCCCGTGATACGATTTCGTATTGGCGAGGCCTGTGGGATGGATGCTTATAGAGCGGTTTGACTGGTGCTGGTCCTGATGCCCTTCGGCTGCTGATCGTGAAAATAACGACGGCGAGAATCAGTTCTAGCACTGATCAACCAACGCCATGGATACGACGCCATGCCACCCAAGTGATCGCCTGCAGTTCAGATCCTGGGATGTTGAGATCTGTTGCGACTGATTCATAATCTGCTTTGATCTGACGCCGGAGTTTGACGCCTATCGATGGGATCTTGGCCAGGGTGATCCGTCCGCCATCCCACAGAGAGAAAGCGTGCCCATCGATGCAGATATCAGGCATGCCCATGATGCAGCTGTAGAATTCCTTAAGCTTTGGACCGCTCAAGATTTCCAGGACTCTCTCAGATTTGATTGGGTTTTCTGTTAAGATTCTCAACGCTTTCGCTTTATTGGCGCCAAACGTGCAGACCTTGAGATCGGCGGCAGATTCAGGGTCAGCCTTGAAGGTACTGATTAAAGCCTCGGCATCGACGCAGTTGCGGTTCCACTTGTTCCTAGGGCTCAGGGCAGCTAGGACGCCAGCTGTGCATTCTAAAGAGACACGATAGCGAGCAGCTAGACCACGGGCGATCTGAAGGGCTTGTGGGTACCATAGACGGCCATCTTCTCTCTCCTTGATTGTGGCCAGGTCATAGACCGCTTTGATGTTGAGCTGGTTCTGATAAGACATTGGATTAAATCCTTTAGGTTGGTTGAATTAATTTTACAGGTTCAGCGGTGATTCATGATCTCGTGCAGATAGTCAGCGTGCCGCTGTTGACCTCTGCTGGCATTCGATCGGCGATCGTAACGTGTCCAGAACGCAGCATCTTTGGCCCAGAATTGAGCGTTTTTTGTGGCCCAAGAATGGCGAGATTCGATCAGTGGAAGCATTGGAATAATCCGTTGTTTGGTGGTCTTGCTCAATCTACAGGCTGACCGTGATGGTGGCCTGTATCCTTTAACATCTCTTAACAGTCGGCCTCATCATCTTCAATCATTTGGTGAGCCAACGCCATGACGTCATCATCGCTCTGGCCGTCTATGTCGTAATCATTATTTATATTTAATTTAATAATTTCTTTTATCTCAGCTAGTGATAGCAGATTAAGGACAGAGCAAGAGCGGCGAGACATTTGAGTTTAGTTGGTTAGGTGTGGTTCCTCATCAACAATAGCAACTGATCGATCGAATCGATTTGGTTTCTAGTTTTATTGGCTGAACCTTTGACATTTCTTTACATCCTGGGCTGGGTAGGTATTTATACCCCCACCCCCGATTCAGAGTCAGCCAGGGTCAGGCAGACCCCCCGCAAAAATTTTTACAAATTCTAGTATTCATTTTGATGTTGACGATGGTGCATAATTTGGTTAGTAAAGTCTTCTTTATCAGAGAGTAGTGAGGGGGAGGGTCTATAGGTTGGGGATATATCACGAAGGAACTTGAGGGTTTTATTAGCGTGAGATAACATGAGAGCAATAAAGCAGTCGTCAGAATTTTTCACGATACTTTCGGGGTATTATTGTTAGTATTTTGATCAGCGGGGGTTGATAATGTTTGATTGTGATTAAGGTTAGAGCCATCAACTAGTGGTGGGTTGCGTCTTTGTGGTTTTTTGTAGGGTCCGGGAGCAAAGATTGGCATTAGTTGATTAGCGTCTGGTTGTATTTTGCCTGTGTATCAAAACAGCAGGAGATTAAAAGATTTACGGATGTGTTATAAAAAATTTTACAAATTTTCCGAAACAGGTTTTAGGCTAAGTTTTTCATCCAGTCACGTTCTTGCGGTTCAAGTAAATATATCAAGCGATTCATTGTATTTTTAGCTTGGTCTTCTTCCATTCTGTGGTAGATTTGTCCTAATAATTGAAGGACAGCATCTTTTTGGCGGCATCTTACAGCCAGTAGGAGTGCTAAGGAGAGGATCAAAACGTTTTCGGAGTTCAAGGATCTATTGCCTGTCTTATTATACGGCTGGAACCCTAGTTCCGATTGCATAGTGTGCCGAATGACTATTCTAGACACGAGTGGGCTTTGGTCAACTGGGGATGAATATAGGGTAGTCAGGGCATTGTCTGTTCCTTTTAGTGAATACACACAGGATTGTGTGATTACTTGTATGAATAGCCTGCAATTGATATCTATCAACGCTCAGGAGGATGTTCTGGCGTTACTGGTGGATTGGGAAGCGGCTGATACAGCTCAAAGTGCGCAGAATCTTTCAAATACCGAAGGCAAGACTTTAGTTGAGGCTGATGTTTTAAAATGGCAGGTATCTAACAATGGTGTAACGGGTCCTCAATCAGAAAAACAGCGTGTAAGGATGGAATTACGCAATATTTTTGCTTTTTGCACTTGTCTTGCCCCTTATTTGGGTGATGATATGATGACTACCCCATTAGTACGATCTTGATGGCCCTCTGGTATCCTGTATTCAATCGTTCTTAAGTCTTATGGCCATTCATCCCGAAATGAATGAAGGACCAATGGGGGCGCTTATGAGAGCGGTTGACAAGTTGGAGGTCGTTGACGTTTGGTGTACAGGATGTAGCAGTTTTACTAAGATGAATGCGGCTTATGCCATGCATTTACAAGGTGAAATTGAATCTTGCTCTAAATGTAGAAAATAATGTCCGAATTTGATCTGACTATTGATGATGAAGAGCTAAATGCACTTTATTATTCAGTAAATGAAGCTATAAGGCTATGGCCAGGCTCACCAGCTAGGCCACCAGAAGAACAGATCACACTCCAAAGACTGCAGAAATGCTTATTTGCAATGTCTCTTGAATCTATATTTTTTAAACCAAACGAGGACGAAAGTCCGAGTTGGTAATAAGCTCTGTTAGAGCTGGAAGCCTAGCTTGATTTAGGTAAAGGCGCATGGCATCTCCATTGTTGGCGTATCAGAACGGGAGACTGCTGGTTCCTGATGAGGGCACAGTGACTCAAGTGAATGGAAGATGGGTAACATCTACGGCAAATGCCTATCTAGTCAAGCTTTTTATTAAAAGGGCTCAATACAATGGGGTTTCTTCAGGAAGCAAGCAGATTGCACTGGAATCGCAGCTAAATGGAGAGATGTTGCCAGGAGCGAGTGGTGATCAGTTCTATTATCGTGGATATGCTCTTGAATATGTACAAGTGCCTGGAGATTGGGACTTGGAGACATCTAGCGAGGCTGGATTAGCCTGGGCAGAGGTCACTACACAATTTACATGGTTATCTACAGGTACTGAATGCTCTTTTCGTTTCGGCCAAGACCCCATAATGCCTGCCGCCAAGATCCAGCGATCCAGCGGAGTTTTTGGTGGCCAAGGTATTGATGAAATTATTTACAATGAGATTGGTGGAGTTCAGATCCAAATAACAGGAGGGGAAGTGCAAAACTAAATGTCTGATTTTAATTTCAAGTCAACTCTTTCTCTTTCTCCACCTAAGGTAAATGTAAGTTGGAAAAATCCATTACTTCGAGCAAGAACTGACCTTGCTTTGCTTAAAGGCATGAGGGAGGGAGCGAGAATGGTGGGTAGAGAGCTTGACACAGGCCTTGACAAGGCTATGGATGCCAGTGTCTGGGGATGGGATAGAACTACTTTGCGAAAAAATGGCAGCACCGTCAGCACGCCTAGGAATATCGTGGATACGGGGCAGTTGAAATCATCAAAACAAGTTAAATACGCTCAATATCCAGGCAATACAGTTTTTTCAATCAATTACACAGCTCCTTACGCTAAATTCGTCCATTTTGGCGGAATCATACAGCCTTACGGGAACAAAAACGCGGCTTCAGTTTTAGTACCAGCAAGACCTTGGGTAGAAGCTGTTCTTTATGGCACCTATGGCATGGAAAAGCTTCCACTTAAAGAGATTTATGGGCGAGCCATTAGGGACGCATGGAGCGAGATTTAACAGGGTGATAGGTACTATACTTCATCATACTTAGACGAATGACTAAAAAGAAAGTAAAGTTGCCTTTTGTAGTTGCTCCTCGCAGAAAACCAATCCTTGAGACTATTGGGTCGGAAGAATCGGGCCAATTTGAAATTGAACGCAAAGGGTACTTGACTGTTGCTGAAAAAACCTTTATCCAGCAAGCTTCTGCATCTGATGAGACTATTGGTCGGCTAAATCGACTTGCGGGTCGTATTGCAAAGGAGAAAGGCACTCAACCTCAAGAAGTTATTTCCGCCCTTGGAGCTGGTGATTTTGCCGCTGATTGCTTAGCTGGTTATGAAGCAGACATCGATGATATAGTTACTGTGATGTCTACGTTTGAGCAGCGACGTAAAATTGTAGCAGCCAGCTGCCTTCTTTATTTTCGTATCTCACAGGACTGGACGATCGAAGATACGCTGGGGCTTCATCCTGATGTCGTAGATGCTTTATACGAGCTTTTTACTGAAGAGGATGCTAAATCTGTAGAAGCTTTTGAGAAAATTCAAGAAGAAAACTCTTCGACGGAAAAGTAAGTCCAGGAGAGCGAATTATTCCGTTTGAGGCGTTCTACTGGCAGCTCAAGCGGCTCTTTCCTGGTGATCCAGAATTCTCAGTAGAGCGTTATGGAGACCTATCCTATGGTTATGTGCTAAATGCCGTGAAGATTGGAGTCAAGATGCAACAAGAAAGTCTATATCAATATGAGCTACCAATAGCCCAGCAGACAGCGCTACTGGCCAATCAACAGCGGGATGTTAAGAAAAAAGTGGAGCCCTACAAGCTAGAAGACTTTTCTTTTTTCAAGCCAGCAATTTCTGGGGATAAGCCCTCAAGTCATTATGGCTCTGCAGCCCTTTGTATGGTTAACAATGGAACATTTCCTTCTTGGGCTTTGTTCTGTTTTAAAGAACTATTAGCGATGGCTGACCCTGCTTATGTTCCAGGAATCCCTGGATTCGTATCAGAAGACGCTCTACTGCTTCATCCAGTCAAGACTGACCTTGGCTACCAGGGCTTGCTAATCGCAAGGGAATCGGCTGGTGACCAAACAAGAAACTTTAGCGACGGAAAGGGAAACATTGTCCCACTAAGAGTACCTCCCATACATACTAAAGTAGTGGCAGAAGAGGACGTCATTCTTTACCTGTAGGCCAACAGCCCATGATTTTGTTAGCATATTCATCTACTATGCGAGAATCGCTTTCGTCGTAATGGCTAAACCTGGCTAAATCACGAGACAGCCATTGCCTTATCCTCCACTCGCTTTCAATAGAGTAAAAGGGTTGCATACGATACCATGCCATCCATTCTAAGCTTGACTTGGCTTGATTGCATTCCATGCAAGCTGGGATGCAATTACTGGTCCGGTCTTCGCCACCTGCGCTGCGAGGCTTGACGTGATCCATGGTAAGGCTGTCGTCATCAATAGGAGGCTTACCGCAGTATGCACAACGGTTGTCCCAGCATTCTTTAATAGCCTCGCGCCATTGGTGACGGGCTTCTTTTCTCGTTAAAGCAGACATGTTGAATAAATAATCTGAAATTCGTTCGTAAACGGGAGCGTAATCTCGATGCATCAGATTATATTTCGGACAACATCACTGAGAGGAATCTCTTTGAACTTAGGCTGCATAGGGCCTCCAGTGGTTTGTCTATAGTAAGAATACCGTAGCGGCATACTAAAAACGACGCGCCAAGACTTATGACCCAGCAATTTCCTACAACAGCTCAGGTCATTTACGATGTCTTAGCTGCTGATAATGTTTTTACTGGTTTTTTAGGTACATATAATTTTAAAAATGGTGGTGGCCCGATCACAGCCTTGTCAGTTGTAAGTGCTGGTGAAGATATCCCGTCTATTCGTAATGTTGAAGGCGTGGAATGTGTTATTCAAGACGCTGGAAACAGCAGGCTTCAGTCTTACATGACTGGCTCCACTGATATTGTGACTACGTGGAGCGTCTTCTTAGTGGCCTGGAAGCCTTCCACTGGCGCTGATATGCAATTAGCCGCCAATCATATCTTGAGGCGGTTCGGAGGCTCTGAGGCCGTGCAGACAGTAGCTACTCCAGACGGCTTGGGGTCTCTTGTTCAGATCAAAGTATTTATCAAATCGAATATGCCTGTTCTTTCTGTATAATCAAAATATTGGAAAGATAATATAACGGGCCGAGAAGGTCCGAGATACCTTCATGCGGGTTCAGCCCGTTTCTCAAATGGCAAATTTCTCTGCGGCCTTTGGGTACGACTTTTTCATCGTCCCCCTTGCGTCTTCATCCGTTGATGTAGCATTTACTGGCGTTACCTCAGCCGATAGCCCAACCGGTGGGTTTATTGACTCCACTTCACTCGCTACGGGTGCTGTAAGTTACGCTGCTGGTGTTTTCACTGTTGGTGGCACTGTCTTCGCGATGGACGGCACTGACGATCCCGTTCGCCTGGCCGGGTTGACGTCGGCATCTCTTGAGACCGATACTGGCTCTGAAGATGTTTATACCTATGACGACACTACAAAAGGTTTCAACCAGGCCGTAGCTACGACTAAGAGCTTCACTATTTCGATGGCAGGAGTTGCTGACTTTAAAGATACTGGCTATCAAGTGCTTAGATTGACTGAAGCCAATACAGTGGGAGACAGCTTGCGTGTCAAACTGGTGCGCGTAGGCCCGACCGGCTCTGTTGAGTCAGTATATGGTTACGGAACCTTGATGGGTTATACAGAAAGCAACGACGTTTCGTCTATCGTTTCCTGGGAGTGCTCGATCACTGGATATGGCGCATACCGTCTTGACCTTGATCCTATCGTTTAATAGCTATAAAGCAAGAATAGCAAGCGACCCCGAAAGGGGTCTTTTTATTGGGAAGCCTAGTCCAGCTTTGGTTCTGGCGTGGCTGAAAATCTTACTTTTAATCTTCAGGTAGATCAGAGCAAGGCCGTATCGGCTATTAATGATTTTTTTGAGATTTTTGACAAGGGAGCCGCTCAAGCAAAGTCAAAATTAAACACGGCATTCAATCAGACACTGCAGACAGAAATCAAGGTAGAATTTAAAAACGGAAAGCTTGTAGCAAAAGAAGTCCAGAATCTTAAGCAAGAATCAAGTAGACTGGCTACCGCCTACAAGGCTGTCAACGGAGAATTAGGTAAAACACCTAATCAGCTCAAAAAACAGCAAGCCGTCTTAAAAACTCTTTTAGGAGATACTCAAAAATTTAAAACTGGGACCAGGCAGCTTACAGCAGAATGGCAGAAGCTTACGGGCAGGATAAAACAGGTTAGTACAGAGCTGGGGAAAATGAAGACCAGCGGCGGTGGGCTTGAGGCTATCGGCGCTAAATTTATTGGAATGCAGACAGCGGCGAATTTGGCCACGACAGGCGTAATCCAGTTAATGGCAAAAATCGGCGAAATGGTGCAGACGGCATTCAGGATGGAGACACTGAGCCTTCAGTTAGAAGCATTTGTAGGAAGTTCTGAAGGCGCTGAAAAAGCTTTTTCTCAGTTCCTTAATATCGCGGCCAATAGTCCTTTGAACCTTGAACAGGTTGCAAGCGCTGGCAAGATCATGATGGCCTTCGGGATGACGACCAAAGATGCTGTTAAGACAACTAAGCAACTTGCTCTTGTCTCAGCAGCTACTGGTGGGGATATAAATCTACTAGCTAGAAATATGGGTCAGATTGTAGCCCAAGGTCGAGCATATACTCGTGACTTGACTCAGTTTGCCATTCAAGGTATTCCTATATGGGAGCAACTTTCTGTCGCTACTGGCAAAAACGTTGGCGAATTAAAAGAGATGGCGAGAGAGGGGCAAATTACTGGCACTGAGGTGTCCGCTGCGCTTGAGCTAATGACGCGGAAAGGAACAGCTTTTTTTGAAATTGGCCAAAGAATGCAGGAGACCTTTACTGGTCGTTTCGCTGCTATCGAGGCTGCGATGCAAAATTTATCCAAAGAATTTATCGAAAGTTTCAACTTGATCGACCAGAGTTTTGGCGGCATTGTCTCTGGTAGTATGAAACTTTTTGCTGACGGCGTAAATCTGATCGCAACGAACATGGATTCTTTGTTATTAGCTGTCTCAGCTCTTGTTGTAGGCCTTACTGCTTTTGCCGCCGTCATGGTGGTGCTTAATTGGGGCGCGATTGCAGCCGGGATTAGTGCTATCGTCCTTGCCGTCAAAGGCTGGGCTGCTGCACAGGCTACATTGAATATCGCGCAGGCTTTCTTCGCAGGTCTTACCGGCAATTGGGTTGCTATTGCTGCCGGTGTCGCAGCCGCGGGGGTGGCAGTCGCAGTTCTCGGTAGTAAGATGAACGAGTCCAAGAACGAGACATTGGAATTACAGGCCGAGATCGCCAATGCAGGCGAGGCTACTGGTGAGCTTTCGGAGAAGGCTCAGGAGTACGCAAACAAGATTGGCCAGAGTAAAGCAGTTGAAGAATATAAGGAACAACAGGCGGAAGTTAAGAGAATAACCGAAGAATTAGGCGTAGTTGTCGAAAAGTTAGAGGCTCAAAAGCAAAAACGTATTGAAATGTTTAAAGAGGAGCAAGCAAATATTAAACAATTAATTCAAGATGAAAAAGATAAAATAGAACAAGCCAAGATAGGCATGGAAGCCGCTAAACAAGCGGTAAACGAAAAGTACGAAACAGAGAAGCAGCATATTGACGAAACTCTTTCTAAAATTCGCGAAAAATACGCGGAAGAAATCGGGCACTTAAGAGATAAAACTCCTGCCGAAAAAGCTCTTTATGAGCTACAAAAACAACAAATTGCAGCCAAATTAGAAGCTGGTGGGCTCGATAGAGAAGAAGAACTTAGCCTTAAGGCACGACTCGAAAGGATGCAGGCAAACGAAAAAATCCAGGCATTGATGGTACAAAAGAAAGAGGCCGAAAAGAAAGAAACCAAAAGCTTGCTGGATCTCGAGACGGAACGGAAGATCAAACTAGGAGAAATTGACAGGAAATTTGGTGACATTATCACTAAGTCAAAGGAAGAAGCCAGAAACCAGAAAACGAGACTTAAGGAAAGTCAAGTTGAGCAGGAGGCATTCACAAAAGAGATTGACAATAGCATTAAAACTGCCAAAGGATTGACCAGGCAGATAGACGCTACTGCCGGTGCTGTGAGGGCTACACAAACCACAGTAGTAAAACTAACTGGAGATCTGGCTACAGCTACAACGCAGGCAAATAGATTGGCAAGGGCAATCAGAAATGCTAACGCAGCCAGGTCTTCTGGGAGTAATGGTACTTCTGGTACTCCTGGTACACCTTTAACGACAAACTTTGCTGGTGGTCCTATCGCGGCAGGTACTACTTCATGGGTCAATGAGCTTGGCAAGGAAGCTTTCCTGTCCGCCAGTGGCAAGCTCAGTATGATTAACGACAGAGGGGGCAAGTGGACTGCTCCTAGCGATGGAACGGTTATTCCAGCTCACCTGACCAGAAAACTGGATATTCCTAATGGTGGAGTCAATATTAACAAAACTGGTGCTGCGTCCTTGAGTGCTGCTCGTGGCGGTACTAACATGGGCAGAATGGTAAAAGCTCTCGTCGGTGCTCTTGGTGGAGACACGGTCACAAACAACGTGACAATTCAATCAGCAAATACAAACAAAACGGCTTCTCATGTGATGGTTGAACTTGCGAAATTAAAGCGCCTTCGGTACAATTGATCAGGTATGGGTTAAGCATGTTCTTTTTCGGTGATCCCAAGGCAACCGCTGAGCTTCTTTGGCTGGATTCAAAAAGCATGGATGGCCCAAAGATCCCAGATGTTCCGTTGGACGAGCTTAGTAAAAAGGATTTGGAGATTGCCTTTGCTTATCTTTACAGGGCTGTCTTTTTAGCGATGAGAGCAGAAGTGCCAGAGGACGTGATGCAGTCACTTATGGAGATTTATGACAATGCCTTTACGTTACTGGCCAACAAATCAGAAGACTTTGTGACCGCTATCAAGGGAAACAGGCACATCTATGTAACAGGATATAGCGAAGAAACTGTTACCAAGTACAAGAAGTTAGCTGGGATCATCTCTTAGGCAACCTAGCCCAGTTAGAGTCACCAGGATGTCACAGATCGGAGTATCTTTTACGCCTTCGGTGGGGTCCGTTATTAGTGTAGTGTTAGATAATTTTGGCTCCAATGAAATGCCAAGAAGTTATCAATCATCATCGTCCCTGTCATTGTCAGCTAACGGTGCTGCGGTGTTGACTGGCCCAGCCTTTAGGCAGAAGTATCAGTGGGTCATTTCTTCTATCCTGGATGCACCTGACGCTTATCAGGTAGACCTTTTGTTTCAGTCATGGGATCACGACAGGTCTTTGGGCTTACCTGCTGCTTGTGGTGTAACGGACCAAACCTGGGGGCCTTCAATTTCTACTAATGCTATCTTTGTCACTCCTCCTTCTTTCGTGAGGCTTAGCCCTAAGTCAACTCTGGTTTCTTTCGGTTTAGAGGAGGTTTAATAGTGTCTTACTTAGCAACTGGTACAAGGATTAGAAGTCTTACTATTAAAGGCATAGATTATAGTTCATCACTTGTCAGTTGGGAGGTCTCTGACGATAGCGCGTACAACAATGGCTGCATTAAGACAAGTGGCCAGCTAGTTCTTGGCAGACGCGTTGGAGGTCCGCCAATTGAGGACTATGACAGAAACATTTTTAAAAGAGGTGCCATAGTACTTCTTGACATGACTAGCCCCAGTGGTAGTGTCTACCGTCATCCTCGCGGCTACCTGTACATAATCTCCACTACCTATGACGCAGAGTCGGAGACGCTTGCAGTTGAGATTGGATGCAAGTTGACTCTCATGGCATTGACGGAAGAGATTGACGAATTGACCGCTATAGTTCCGGTTCAGCTTGATATCGCTCAGACCACTTTTGCCAACTGTTCCGCTGCATTTGCCTCTATTGGTCAATACGTTTATCAGGACAACACAGGAACTCTTCAGACAGGAGTTTTCTATGACGGAGACGGACAAGACTCAGTAGCTCCTGGCGAATGGGTGTCCATTTTGGGCGTTACTGCTGTTGCCGTTTCCCCGCTAGCTGGAACAGGAGCTATTCCTGATCAGATCAAACTTTCCTATCAAGTTCCTTCTGATGGAATTCCTGGAGATGACAGGGGTAAGGTCGATACTGTTACGACAGAGTCTTACTACTTCTTGAAGTACCCTGCGTCGATTTTTGCGAGACAACCTTTCCCTGGCGGAGGCGGTGGCGGAGGTGGAGGCGGTGGTGGTAGCGATCCTGGTGATCCTGGCTCTCCTCCTGGAAGTAACGACCCTAACAACCCAAGTAACGAAAACGACGGCAACGGGAACCCACCTCTTGGCAACATCGGTGACGTGAATACAGGCAACCCAGCTGGCCCTGGGAATTCTAGTTCGTGTGGTAACGCTCCGGGCTCGCCTCTTGGCAATCCTTACGGATCTTATAGTGGCTAACCATATTTAACCGTTAATAAAACCCACAGCCTGATCGAAAAATGTCTAGCTCCTTCCCATACAGCGTCAACGAAATTCCCGAAGAGCTTTGGGACTTTATGAAGATCAGGTACACCAGCTGTACCTTTGGCTATGGATTAACCGAATCGCCGTTATTCGTGCCTGCCTATCGGTTGGACACATCCTCAACAACCTACGACGCTCCTGGAGCCCAAGTCTCTTCCTCTTTGAAGGAAGTGTACGGCCCAGCGGTAGAGGCAAACGGTCAGTATTACGCTGACTCGATGGCGTATTGTCGAGCGATCTGGGCGACAGAATGCAACCCGAACGGGAGCTGTCCTCAGGATGGAATGGAGAGAATTCTCTTGTCTCGTGTCGAGACTACCAACTACTATGGGACCGCTAACGAGCTTATTAGAACTGTTACCGACAGATGGGTTCCTACCCTTGCTGTGGCTCAGCCCAGTGATTGGCGATCCGGCGTTGTTCAAGGTATTCCTTTAGAATTTAATAATAATCTTTCCACAACAGATTTGTTTAGGATATCAAGAACCGACACGACTTATTATCAAGTAGGCAATGCTAACGTTCAGAAGGACATCTTGTACAACAGTCTGTCTTCTAGAGGGGTGGGTCTTGGCGGTAATCTTGACGCGCTGCAGGGAATCCGGACAGAGACAATTAGAACGTCTACCTCAACCACAACAATTGACGTAGCTCCCGACAGGCTTAACAGCGCGACTACTGCTACGACCGAGCTAGAAACTGATATCGTACTTTCTACTGGACGATATGTAGAGCCCCCGGACGAATCTGGCCCTTATGTTTTAGATGCTCAAATTCCAGTGCCTTTGTTATTTGAGACAGAGGCAGAGATTAACGCTTCTGTTGAAGCGTATGAAAATTACCTGACCAGGATGATCAAAGGAGAGGCTTACGGCCTACAGATAGCAGAGCAGATGAGGGAGGATGTCGCTACAACTTGGTACCCAGGACAACCTTTCAGGTACTACGATCCATCAAAGGACAGGGTCTTGGCTATGCGGATGGACGCAGTGACATGGGGTGTCTATCCAGAAGAGGCAGCTTTTGTCACTGAAGGTCTTTGGCTTGGTTTTTCCAATGGTGATGTAACTGTTCCGGACAACATTGTAGGAAACTCTTTAGCAGATATGGGTGGTGGTGCTACTCCTCCCACTACGCCGATTCTCCCAACTATTACAAACGAAACTGCTGTAGACTCTGGTTCTTTCTTCTATATTGTAAATATCAACTTGGCATTTTCTGTTGAAGTGGACGCTCCTGGCAACGATGGTATTCTGCCTGTCTTCCCTACTGACCTAGTTTATCCGGTTCAGTTCACTAGTACCTGTTTCGTTGGTGGCTTCATTGTTGAGCCTGGTGGTATTCTCGCTACAGATGCTGACGGTTCTGTTCCTATTGACAGCGCAGGCAGTTTGTTAATTGACGGTGCTGTTATTGTTACGGCTGATTTGTTTGCAACATAGGAATCCTACGGCGACTCGAATTAGAAAGCATGGCAATCGCCGCAAAAATATCCAGTGCGGAACTTACGGACCAGCTTGTGAACCGTTTTGTGGATTCAGTATTTGAGGCCCGTTTAATCAATGCGTCTGGCACTGTTTACGAGCCTGGAGTTACAAACGATGCCACTTTTTTGGGGTTTGAGGTTACCCTTGGAACCGGAGGATATCAGCGGCAGGTGATTAGCTATTCAAATACAGACGTCAGCCTTTACGGAGACGGCGGAGTGTCTATGGTGACAAAGGCTACTGTCTTTGCCCAGGATGGCTCTGCGACCTCAATTCCTTTCTCGCATGCTGCTCTAGTCTGGAGTACTGGCAATGTAACGGCCCTCGATGCTCCGTCTACTACTCCGACCGCTGGTGTTGATGGTACTTATACGAACATCCCTGTAACTTCCGTAGGCGGTTCTGGAGTAGGTCTAAAGATTGATCTCCAGATCAGTGGAACTGGAACCGTATTTGACGTCTTTCTATCCGGTAAAGGTTACGGTTACGCCTCTGCAGATGTCCTGCAGGTCCCAGAGGCAGTGCTTGCCGGTATTGGCGCTGTCAGCACTGGAGACGGCAACCTGGATCTAAGTGTTGACACCGTTTCAACTCCATCTCAGGCAGGTCAGATCTTCTCTGTCGCGAAGGTATCTTCTCCCGCTGTATTGACAGCTGGTAACGAAGCCGTGTTTTATTGGAATCTGAAGCAGTTTGGTTTCTTTAATGTGTAATCATGAGCATAGTAAATCTTCAGCAAAGAAGTACTGCTAACCGCATTGCGGTACTCCAAGAAAGAGCCACTGAGGTCCTTGTCCAGGGCGACTTTAGCGGCAGTGTGACTGGCGTCTGGGTCAAGCTTGGAGACAGTGGAGAAGGGCAGGTTAAATACAAATCGAAAGTCTATGTAACCAAACCTATTGGCTTCACTTCCATTCCAAAGGGAACCGAAGTTGAGCTTAGCTATGCTAACGGTATCTACTACAGCAAATTCTAATGGCTATTAATCCTGTTTCGATGACGTCTCAATCCGTCACGACCAACACCGACGCAATTATTCAGGTCGTCTATGCTGAGCCTGATCCAACGGCACTGCTTGCTACAGCTGACATCCCTGGTAGGTTGCTTGCTTTCTTTAACGGGTCTTCAGGTGTTGTTAACCTGTATATGGTTGATAATAGTGGTTTGCGCTTACTGAGAGTGGCATGAGTATTTCCAGGCCTATCATTGTCGCTTCGACCAAGACCAGGAGAAGTATTGGCATGACGGTAGGACGTATCACGTCAGCTATCCCTCCAGATACCAGGGTCTATGTTGACGATGATGGGCTTGTTCAGGGAGAACTACAGCTAGCGGAAAGAGAAGGCCAAATGCTGTTCTATCAAGTACCTGGAGGCGGTGGACAGATAATTATGTATGTGGTTGTTAATACTGGAGGAGCGCTAGGACCAGCTGACGGAGGTAACTTTGAAACTGGAACTTCAACTGGCAATAACACTGTCGCCGATGGAGGTAATTTTGAAACCGGAGCTTCAACCGGCAACGATAATATCGTCGATGGAGGTAACTTTGAAACCGGAATTTCAACTGGGGTTTTTGGGAAACTCAGTTGGGCTCCAGTTGTACCGAATACAGTTCCGATAGACCTTAGGTCAGGCAAGCCCAAAGACCCTCTCTATAATTTTTACGGCTTACACGCATCATAGGTAGACTACGCCAACTAGACAGATAGCATGTCCGGCTGGAGGAATTGGAATGAATCAAATAATCGTGATGATTTAGGACCCAGTAGCGACTTTCTGTCAGCGGGAACTGAGCCCTATGACCCTTACGAGGGTGCTGATAATTCTGACCTCACAAGATGTTCGGATAGTAATCAATGCGCTTCTGGTTGGGTATGTTCGGGAGGCTTTTGTGTTGATAATAATGGAATGCCCCCTAACGGTTCTACCGATCCAGTAGTAACCTCTCCTGGATTTCAGGACGCTAATCCCGGCTATACGCCTCCGAATAGCAATCCAAATATACCTAACAGTGGCAGTAATAGCAACGTTCCTATCGGAGCAAGATATCCTCGCGGCACTGGCAGTGGGCGTGGCAGTGGTGGTTTGTCCGGGTGCGGCAGAGACAATATAACCGACCCAAACAGCAACAAGAGGACGGCAGGCCTGTGTGAGCCAAACCCCGCCGACAACGGTTGCAGGAAGAGTGGCTGTGGTCCCGATCGTGGCAGAGCACACGACTGCTGTGGTCAAGAACGTTGTTGTCGATACGCCGCTGACGGTGTCGGTGTTAGCGTGGCATGCAACTGCGGCCCTTGTCCGCCTAGGGAAGATTCATGCAATTCTTTTTGCGACTCTTATAAATCAGCCACTGGCGACCTTATGCCTGGTTGTGATCCAAGCACTGTTTGCGATGAATGTTCGGACTGCGTTGGCAGTCTCCGTGGACTGCATTGCTCAGCAAAACCCGAAGGTACGGGGCCTTGCCAGTGTGAGGGGAGTGGGTGTGGGCTTGCCTGTGAGAACTGTGACCCTGATGGGGTGTGCCGCCTTGACTGCGAAAGATGCACGGTTCCTTATCCAACGTATGCCCGATGTTCTTGTGGCTACTTTGAAAGTATAGCTTATGTAAACGTTTGTGGTGAGCGCAAGACTATATCCGTAGATTGCGAGTCTCTTTGCCGAAATGAGGACGATCCTTGTGC
>Ga0208793_1000162_pt1 | contig 46525 bp, 50 predicted proteins | sample 17_taG_FD_184092 | JGI IMG/M metagenome (GOLD analysis project Ga0208793, IMG submission 184092) | Marine viral communities from the Subarctic Pacific Ocean - 17_ETSP_OMZ_AT15314 metaG (SPAdes) (version 2) | ecosystem: Environmental > Aquatic > Marine > Oceanic | place: Pacific Ocean | collected... | reverse complement strand
TATGGAGTTTAACGGACAGGATTATCTTGAGATAAAGAATACACTTTCATTAAACAAAGTAGTAAATTCATCATTTAGTGTTGAGGCGTGGGTAGAACCGTCTGATGATTTAACTCTCGATGAAAATAAAGAATATGATGAGTTTCATGTATTCACTCGACCAGGCCATCACGTAGGAATTGCCTATACAAGTGGTATGCAATATAAAGGTGGTATTTGGAATAATAATAATGACCAATATATGGTAGTTTCGGATAGACGAACTAATGAATGGGTTCATGTTGTTTATACAATTGACCATTTATTAAAACGATTACGAATGTATGTAAATGGTGTAGAAGTAAATGAATCACCTACTGATTTTTTAGGGAAGATTAAAGAGGCAACCAATGTTCCATATTATATTGGATGTGCAAATCCACACGCACGTTTTGAAGATAGGGGATATTTTAAGGGAACGATAGCACAAGTTACTTTGTGGTCAAATTGTATAAGTCCAGAAGAAGCATCTTATTTATATAATAATGGTTTTCCACGAAATGTTACAGATAATAAAAATTTTGATGGGTGGAAACAGGGAACGGAAAAATATAAGTCTGCATCAACTGTAGTTGGTTATTGGAATTTTGATAATGTAGTTGGTGATATGGTACTTGATAAAAGTGGAAATGATAATCACGCAAAGATACACGGAGCACTTAAAAAGGAAAAAGAATTAAGGATTGGAAGTGTTGCATTAATACCAAACAGACGAGATGGAAAATATACTTGTTTGGAACACGAAGAAAATGGGTGGAGTCAAACTAAGTTTACTCATTGGGAAACACGAGAAAACCAATTACGATTTTTTAACAAAGTTAGACAAGGATTAACAGATCCTAAAAAGGATGGTTTAAGTTCACTTAAATATGAAGTTATACATCAAGAAGAATTTTTAGACAAACACGAGTTTATATCAGTAACATGAAGATACAAGGAAAAGTATGAGTAAAAAATAGATTATGAGAAATGTATATTTATCACAACCAAATTATCTTCATGGACCAAAATCCAATAATATGTATTTACCATATGCTGTTGGGTGTATTTGGGCTTATGCACTAAAAGATAAATATATTAAAAATAATTATAAGTTAAAGGAATTTATCGTTTTCCGGGATCCAGTTGAGGATGTTATTAATAAATTGGATAACCCAAAAGTTTTTGGTTTTTCTTGTTATATGTGGAATGAGGTATATCAATTGGCATTATCAAAGGCTGTTAAGAATACATTTCCAAATTGTTTAATTATTTTTGGGGGCCCCCAGGTTCCAGATGATTCTACAAAGTATTTAAAAGAGAATTCTCACATTGATGTTTGTATTAGAGGCGAGGGGGAAGAACCTTTTCGACAAATATTGTTAGGAAAGAATTTGAAAGAAATAAAAGGTGTTTTTACAAGAGATTCTTATCTTGGTAAACCGGCCAGAATAGAAAATTTGGATGATATTCCTTCACCATATACTAACGGAATATTTGATGAATTAATGTTGAGTTATAAAAATATTGATTGGAATGTAATGTTAGAAACTAATAGAGGGTGTCCATATAAATGCACATTTTGTGATTGGGGTTCTTTGACTTTTAATAAAATTAAAAAATATAGTATAGAAAGAGTTAAAGAAGATTTTGATTGGGTAGTAAATAATGGTATTTCATGGATATTTCTTTGTGATGCTAATTTTGGAATACTTAAAGAAAGAGATGCAAAAATAATAGATTATCTTATTGAAATTAAAAATAAAACAGGTTATCCAAGTCAAATGACTACGAATTGGGCCAAACATTCATCTGATTTTATTTTGAATATGGCAAACAAATTATATAAGAAAGGTTTAATGAGAGCATTTACATTGTCTGTTCAAAGTATGGATGAAGCAGTTTTGGAGGCCACCGAAAGAAAAAATATGGGAGTAAATGATCTTGAACACTATTTTAATGAATGTAATAAAATAAATTTACCTTATTATACAGAGTTAATATTAGGACTTCCTTATGAAACTTATGATTCTTGGGTTAATAATATAATAAAATTATTAGAGTTAGGACAACATTCACATTTGGATACGCATTTTTTACAGTTACTTAGAAATTCTCCACTTAATAAAGAAAATAGAACTATGAAAGTTGTTGAAGTAGTAAATTTTGAAGATGGTTCTGCTTCTACTTTTAAAACAGTAGATGATTATACTGAAGTTTGTCATGTTGTAATAGAAACTGAAACAATGAGTTTTAATGATTTTTTAAAATGTGTTATGTTTAATTGGATGATTATAAATTTTCATAGTTATGGTTGGACTCAAATAGTTAGTAGGTATTTAGTAAAAAATAATATTACAAATTTTAGAGATTTTTATATAAATTTGGAAAATTATATTCACAGATCTAAATTTTTGAAAAAAGAATATAATAATATAAAAAGTAAGATAAAATATTATTTTATTTATGGTCAATTTAAAAATCTAAAAGTCCCAGCTCAGCGTTTTATTTATAGTTCTCAATTTGAATTTCATAAAAATAGTGAAAAAGTATGGAATGAACTTAAAGTTTTTTTCAATCGATATGAAATAAGTGAAGATTTGTATAAGTTCCAACAAAATTATATTAGACAACCAAATAAAAATTATCCAATTGAAAAAACTTTTAATTATAATTGGTTTGACTATATTGTTAATGATAGAGAACTAAAGAAAAATAAATTAAAAGTAAACTTTGATGTTATTGGTGATTTCGATTCTCTGTTTGATTATGGTGAGAATTTATATTTTAGAAAAAGACAAAGCTGGGGTAATACAATTATCAATTAAAATGAAACATAAATTAGCAATATGTGTTCCACACTATAAAAGGAAAGAACATCTTAAAGAGTTTGTTCCACACATGGATGAATTTTTTAAGAATAAAGATATAGATTTTAAGATATTTGTTGCAAATCAAGTATATCCAGATAGTGTAAGTGGATTTAATAGAGGAACTGCAAAAAATATAGCCTATGATGTTGCCCAAAAAGAGGGTTATGATTATTTTTGTTTTCATGACATAGATATGTTACCCGAAGATAATACTTGTGACTATTCTTATCCAGATAAAGTAGAACATTTAGCAGTTAATGTAGCACAATTTGATTATGGATTGAAATACCAAGAATACTTTGGTGGTTCTATTTTATTTACTAAAGAACACTATGAACTTATTAATGGTTATTCTAATGGATATTTTAATTGGGGAATGGAAGATGACGATTTATTTTACAGAACTAAGAAAAAAGGATTGGCCGAAGAAACTTTTATGAATCATAAATCAGATGAACTACGAAATTTTTTAAGATTTAATGGTTTAAGTGATTATGTGAAAATAAGTCCAAATGATTCTATACGAGAAATTACAAGTGGTAATTTTACAATAGCAGTTCTTGTTCGTGCAGAAGATAGATTTGATATTCCAAAATATTTGATTGGTGATGTTGAGAATAGAAAATTTATTCATCAATATATTTTTGGACGACCAAGTTTTCAAATGGGAATAGGATGGGATAATTCAGATGCATATTCATTTGGGTTATTTAATCAGAAAAATAAACACTCTTATATGTGGATAAAAAGACATCCTGATGTTTGGACACATTTGATGGTAACAGTAAATGTTGATGAGAATGAAATGAGATTTTATTTAAATGGGAGAGAATCTGATTCACGATTTGGACATGGTTCACAATCACCATTGGGATTTGAATCGCCATTAAAGAGGTACGGTGGAAATCCATTTTATTTAGGAGTTGGTGATCCTAATAAAGAAGAATCTAATTCTTTCGCGGGTGATATCTCACAAGTTTGTCTTTGGAATTCAGTTTTTGATGAGGATAGAGTTAAAGAATATTATTCTACTGATTATCCTTTTGATGGTAATGATATACAATTATATTATGATTTTTCAAAGATTCAAGATGACATTGTTTATGATTTTAGTGGTAATGGAAATCATGGAATATTAAATGGTTGTTCAACTGGATTAGAACCTATTAGTAAAATACAACATACAACATTGCCATATAGAAATAGACCAGGTAGATTTTTCTCACAACATCACAAACGAAATGATATGGTAGGTGGAAAGTGGGTACATCAAAAAGATACAAGTGTGAACGAAAAACGATTTGTAGAAGAAGTACAGGGTGGAATTATAGATACAGACGAAGATGGACTTACAGATTTAAATTATAGTGTTGTAAAACGAGAAAAGTTATTTGGAACTGAACATGAAATGATAGATTTTAGATGTGAACAAGAAATACCAAGTCATGTGGAGTTTTAATGATTACATTAGGTTATGATTTTTATAAACAAGATAAAATTGAAAGTCCAAATGGATTGATAGGTCAAAAAATTACTGATAAAAATAAAGACACTTCAAATATTTTTCAATTATATTTACCACCTTATTTAATAGAGATGTTTAAAAGGTTTAAAATTGATTTTAAAATTGATTCCGTTGATAATATTAAAAAACAAAATTTAAAAAATAAGTGGATTTATGTTCTTGATTGTATTGGAGATCCACGTGGGTGGTTAGGAAAATATGATGAAGAAGATGAGAATTCTATAAAATCATTATTTAGTGGAATTAGTAAAGTTACAATAAATCAAGTTAGAAAAGATAAAGCAGTTATTATGATATATCAACCAATGGAAGGTTATTCTACTGATTGGTTAGGTGAAGATATTTTTAAGATAATATATGATGAGATAATTAAATATAAATTAAATCCAAAAAATATTTTATATGTAACAGGTAATTGTAAATTACATTCTGATTTTAAAAAATGGAAACCCAAATCAAAATATTCTGATTTAGATAATATTATTGTACATTCATTTAATAATGAGAGGTATTTAGATTTTAGGTCTAAGTGGGATATTGCAGATTTAAAATCTAAAAAGAAAAGAAAAAAATATTTTTTATGTTATAATAGAACACCGAGAGGTCATAGATTATATTTATTATCTTTATTACATGGTAGTGGGTTAATACCAAAAGGTTTTATATCTTGTCAAAAGTTTGATAATTCGTGGTTAAATGGTTATTTTATTAATTTAGGACTTGGTAGAAATTTAAGAAGTAGAATGTTAAAACTTATAAAAGAATTTAATGAAGGAACGCCATATATTGTAGATGTGGATGAATGGAATACAAATCATTTTGATACATCACCACCTTGGCCATATGAAGAATCATTTTTTTCTGTTACTACAAATACTTTATTTGAAGAAGAGGCAGTTTTTTTAGATGAAAAAGTATGGAAACCGATATTAAACTATCATCCGTTTATTTTTGTTGGATGTAGCGGTAGTTTAGAGGAATTGAAACGACAGGGATTTAAAACTTTTCATCCTTTTATAGATGAGTCATATGATAACGAAAAACATCCGTATAAAAGAATGATGATGATTTCTAAAGAGATAGAAAGATTGTGTAATTATACATTAGAAGAAATGCAGGGATGGTACGATCAGTTACTTCCGAGATTGATTCATAATCATAAAAAATTATTTGACATTGGTAGTTTTAATAATTTTGTTGATGTCCTTATTAAGAGCACAAAAAATTAGGTTAAAGATGAGTGATAAATATTTGGTTACCAGTGGTTGTAGTTATTCAGATGTATCGTTAAATGCATGGCCAAAACACATAAATAATTTTTTACCGAATTTATCCACAATAAATAAAGGTGCATCATCAAGGGGCAATGATTACATAAGTCGAACAATCATTAATAGTGTACAATCTCTACTAAAAAAAGGAATTGATCCTAAAAAAATTTTTGTCTTAGGTTGTTGGTCTGGTATGCAGAGACATGATATTTTGATTAATAATCAAAGTGTAAAAATGCATTACGAATTGAAAGAACACTATAATGAAATACATCAAAATAAAAATTTCATAGGAGACTGGATGATTTTTAGTGAAAAGTGGTGGAAAATACTGCCTGATGAACAGAGTTATATCATTTCTTTAGAAAATATTTTACGAACTCAATGGTTTTTACAAAACAACCATATCAATTATCATTTTTTTACATTTGTCAATACATTTGCATATTATAATTATTCTGAGTTTTGGAAAGATAATCATTTTGATAAAGATAAGACAAAAACTATTTCAGAAGTATTCCCTTCTACTAAATACCTATGGGATATGATTGATTGGAACAAGTGGTGGTTTTCAAATCAAAATTATGATGGACTAGGTAATTGGATATTACAAAATGTTAAAGGTGGGTATGATGAAAATGAACTTGGGGGTATTATGGGACACAATCATCCCACCAAAAAAGGTCATTTAGAATTTTGTAAAAAAATAATTATACCAATTTTGAGGAAAAATTTTGATGATTAATTTTATTAACGATACTGAAACTACACCATTGGGATTTATTGATAGAGTTGAAAGTTATAACATAAAAATTAATAAACGAACACTTGATAATTTAGGGGAAGATAACAATTTTTATCCATTATGGAGTGGGTGTGGAAATCACCTTGATAAATCGAAAGTTGAGTTAATTAATCAAAGTAAAATGAAATTACTTTTAGTATCTGATGGTGAAGCATTACAAGAGATGACATTAAATTGGGTTATGGATGTTATTAAGAAGTTTAATATTGATTCTAAACAAGTTATTTTTATGTCTTATGATTTAAGGAGTGATGAAACATATAGATTATTATTAAAAGAGTTTCCTAAGTTTAGAGAATATCCATTAAGTGTTATTGGAATGGATACATATTGTTTTGAACGACATTCTGATTTTGGAGATTTACCATTACCAACTGAAGATAAAAAACCATATAAATATGTTTGTTACAATGCAAATGCAAAAGAATATAGAATGTTTTTAGTTACGGAATTATTTAGAAGGGGACTTGATAAACAAGGATTAATTTCTCTTTTATTTAGGTATGGTTCGTCAAAACAAATTAGTAGTGATTTTACTGAAAGTTTAGGATTTGATACTACAAAAGGATATGGAAAATTAGTTGATGAATATGCAAAAACAGAAATGGTTAAGAGAGTTCCACTTATATTGGATCAAACTGTGGAACAAGTAGATGCGTGGGATAGACCAGTTGATATAGATCATATTAAAAATTCTTATTTTAATATAATAACTGAAAGTTATATGTATAATAAATCATTACCACAATCCCATAAAACTATTTTTGAGATGAGTGAGAAAACTTATAAGGCACTTATATGTCAACCATTTATACATTTAGGAAGTTATGGTGTTTTAAAATATATGAGGTTAATGGGATATAAAACTTTTCCAGAGTTATTTGATGAAAGTTATGATGATATAATAAATCATACAGATAGATTATTAGCTGTAGTTGATTCGATAGAAAAAGTTTGTAAAATGGACAATAATGAATTTCATAATATATATTGTAGAGAGGTTATACCAAAAGTTATTCATAATCGAGAATTGGTACGTTCAAAAGAAATAAAAGAAAAAGTATGGAATAAGTTTATTAATGATTTAGAAAAAATATAAGGAAATGTTATGAAGTTATTTTTAGATTCAGCAAATATAAAAGAGATAGAAGAATTAGGTCCAAGTGAGTATATTTATGGACTTACTACAAATCCAACATTTTTCTATGAAGAAGGGGTAAAAAGTACAGAGGAATTTTTATCTATTCTCAAAGATATTATGCCAGATAAAGAAATTCAGTTAGAGGCAATGGGTAGTGTTGATGAAATTCTTAAAACGGCAAGAGATTATGTTGTTTCGCCAGCAGGAACATCATGTGAACATAATATAGTTTCTAAAATTCCTTTTAACGAAGAAGGATTAGAGGCAGTATCAATTCTCTTTAAGGAATCAATTAGGACCAATGTTCATTTGGTATATTCTGTAAATCAGGCAGTTTTAGCGGCACGAAGTGGTGCTACTTATGTTTGTCCATTAATGGGTAGATTTGATGATAGTGGCCAAAATTCATCTGAATTACTTGGGGGGATAAAAACTGCCTTTGATAATTATGATATAAAAACGGAAATTTTAGCAGCAAGTGTTAGACATCCCGACCATGTAAAACAGGCTTTACTTCTTGGTGTTGATGCTATTACTATTCCATATAAAGTATTTAAGTTAATGATGGATCATCCATTAACCGAAAGAGGAACAAGGGCATTTGAAAAACATACAGTTGGATAAAAATAGATTAACACTAATATCAGGACCGTGTGTTCTTGAAAGTGTAAAACATGCCACTTTTATGGCAAAAGAGATTAAATCTCGGTGTGATGATTTGGATATACAGCATATATTTAAGGCATCTTGGGATAAAGCCAATAGAACAGCATTAGATCATTATAGAGGTTATTCTTTGGATGAGGCAATTGATATGTTTCGTGAAATTAAAAGTGAAGCAAATGTACCTATCTTGACAGATTTCCACGAGAGTTGGCAAGCAGAAAAATTAAAAGATGTTGTGGATATTTTACAGATCCCTGCATTTTTATGTAGACAAACAGATATGTTAGTTTGTGCATCTAAAACAGGATTGCCTATAAATGTAAAAAAAGGACAATTTATCTCAGCAGAAGATACAGAAAAAATTGTTGATAAGGTAAAAGGTTCTGATGTGTGGTTAACAGAACGAGGAAATATATTTGGTTATGGAAATTATGTGGTTGATATGAGAAATCTTGTTATTATGAAACGATTTGCACCAGTTATTTTTGACGCAACACATTCAGTTCAACAGGGAACTAAGGGTGGAAGTAGTGGTTCACAAAAAGAGTTTATTGAACCATTAGCAAAGGCCGCAATATCAGTTGGTGTTGATGGATTATTTATGGAAGTTCATGATAATCCAGATAAAGCTTTATCAGATGGAACGAGTAGTTTAGATTTGAAAGATTTAACACCACTTTTAAAGAAATTAAAAATTCTATATGGGGTGAGTTAATTAGATAAGTTATGAGTGATTTAGAACATTTTTTAGATAGTAGATACCAGGTCACAGGCCAATCTATAGAGAATACAAATAAGTATGAATTTAGGTCGGATTCATTTGATGAAAGGTCGGACTTAAATATTTGTGTTTTAGGTTGTAGTATGGCTTTAGGAGTTGGTGTATTATATCATGAAACTTGGGCCTCTCGATTGAAACAGCATATCGAGGATGATTTAGGAAAATCGTGTAGTATATGGAACTTATCCACTGGTGGTTCTGGCGTTGATTACTGTAGTGAAGTTTTTCACAAATGGGCACCAAAATTAAAACCTGATATATCCATAATACAGTGGTCTGATATCACGAGAAGAAGTTTGGTTCACAATTTTAATGTCCAACACGTGATGTTAAATAGTTATAGTGACGGTGATTATGATATGAATGATAGAATACCTATGGTTGAAAAAAAGAAATCGTTGATTAATTTACAGAGCTTTTCGAATGATTTATATCTTTGGTATAAAAATTATCTACTAACTTATTACATGGCAAAAAGTTTTAATTTGAAGCTTTTGCATATCCTTCCAAGTCAAGTGGAACCAGTTCAAGACGAAGCTTCTGTTATTCAATTCAGAGACTATCCTCATCGAAAAATAGATTTGAACTACTGTATGTTAGACTCTAATTGGGTTCGTTATCACACTACAATCGATGACCACACAGATAAATCCAAGTGTGGTCATCCAGGTCCTAAGGCAAATGAAAATACAGGTCGAAAAATATTTGAAATTTTATTAGAAAAGAAATGGATAAATAAATGATTAAAAATTTTGTTTTTTTCTGGCCTGATAAAAAGGTTATTTATATTCCCATACATAAAAATGCTAGTTCTTTTACGGATGTATTCATTGAAAAATTGAACTATTTGAATGTTGATTTAAATCATACTGTATTAGAGGTAGATTTACCAATAAATCATAGGACATTTGAAAACATAGGTGGTGTTGAGAACAATCATATAATATCCACTAAAAGAAATCCATATGAAAGACTTTTTTCCGAATTTAGATATCATGGGATAAAAAATATTGTAAGAACTCTTCAAGATGATGGTCAATTCTTAGATATAGAACTTGCGGATGAGAATGAAAAATATAATTTCTTTTCTAAAGATGGAGAAATAATCGATGATTCATTCATAAGTGATGAGCAATATATCGCACTACTTGATAAATTTATTGAACAAAGATGCACATCTACACTATGGTGTCCGAGTGACCCACATTCTTTACCTCAATGTTACAGATGGGGGAGTGACAGAAGTAATATAATACCAAATGAATTATTACCAATAGAAAATTTCCGTGAATCTTTGTATTCATTATATATGGCTTTATTTTACACATTAGAAATGACGCATACATGGGATGTAGAAAAGCGTTCTGAAGAGTACTATGGAATTTACGATGAAGTTGTAAAAGAGAATGGAAAGGTCAATCAAACCAAAAAACGATTCGACACTTCATTATTACTAAGTAAATTGACAAATAAAGATTTAATCAATTTTACATATCATTGGGATTTCGTTTATGGTGGATATAAAAAATTATGAATACTTTGATTTTATTTAGAGATAATCCTGGAATAAAAGTAGATAGGTCACCGTATACTATATCCACAATTTATAAAAAAGATTTGGGTAACATTGATGAGTGGAAAAGGGGATTACATCAAAGAGGTTCGCACCTAACTTGGTTATTACATTATAATGTGGATGCAATCCGTAAATTTTTTATAAATTCAAACCAGATCAAAACAATACCAAACGAAAATGAAAAATATATAACATTCTTTGGTATAACTCAGGGGTCATTAAAATCAGAGTTGGATTATTTTACAGAAAACAAAAAACAACCTTTGGTTAAAAAAATATTCGATGATTTGAGAAAAAATAAAACACATATTTTTATTTTATTTCCTGATCAAATGGATTTACTCCATGAATGTTCTATCGTATTAGATGATGTAGAAAAATTTGTTGAAACTCATTCATTACCACTTTCTTCTTTTACATTTGTATCTTCAAATTATAATTTGTCTGGTGTTCAACAAAAAGATTTAAACACGATTTCTTTTTCACGATACGCATTTACTGCAAACATTGAAAAACTTCGTATTGGTGGGTCATTCAACAAGATTGTAGAATCAACAAGTGGTTATGTTAGACAACACAAATTTCTCGGACTCGTAAATAATTGTTTTAAACCACATAGGTTAAAGTTACTTTTCTTCTTTTTGGAGAATGATTTTTTTAATGATGGTATATTTACGATTTATCCTTTCTTACACGATGTATATAAGAATAAAGATGATTTTTATCGTGAGTTAGAGGGAACTTATGATTTGTTAATGGGATATTACGAGTTTAATAGAAAACCTTTGTTCAAGCAAGAGGAACATTCTGAATGTACACAAATGAAAAAAAGAAAACAACTTTTAAAAACAATATATGATTTGTCTCCTCTTAGAATCGATACAAAATTACCTGACCATTATGGAGATGATGATATAACTCAAAGACAATTTTTAAATTTCTCATTTGCTCTGAGCTCTTATTGGAATTTAACCACAGAGACAGATTGGGATTTCCATGGCCCACCAAATGAATATCAACCTGTTTACGTATTTTTGAGTGAAAAAACTTGGAAACCGATTCTTGGATTACAACCATTTATAATGTGTGCTGCTCACGGATATTTAAATGTTTTACACGAGTTAGGATTCAAAACATTCGATAAATGGATTGATGAATCATATGATAAAGAAGTAGATTTTCCTACGAGGATGACGATGATCGAAAAAGAAATGTTAAAATTAAAAAGTTTGAATATACACGAGATTGATAAAATGTATTGGGATATGTATGATGATGTACTTTTGTACAATTATAATCAATTGGATAATCATATTGATGAAGAATGGAAAAAATTGAAAAACAATATCGAAAAAATTTGGGAGGGACTTGGGTGAAAATTATAATACCTTATAGATTGAAGAGTAAAAGGTTTCCAAATAAGTATTTGAAACATTTTATCGGAAAATCTTTAATAGAACATTCAATCATATTGAGTCAAAATTTAGGAGATGTAATTCTAACTTCTCCTGAAGAAGATTACATAGATGAAGTTTCAAAACTAAAACTCAAATATGATTTTGAATTTATTCCTACTCCTTTGAAGTGCAGAAGTGCCACAGATAGGGCTATAGAAATTTCAAAAAAAATACACGATGACTATTATGTAATCATACCAGTTGATGAACCACTAATCAAAAGAAGTGAATTCGAAAGAGTTTTATCATCAAACTTGGATGATTTTAATATGTATTATACTGATTTCTTCAACGAAGAAGATTGTATTTCTAAATTATCTGCAAAAGTGATCTTTACAAAAGATAAATATTTATTATATATGTCGAGAAATGTTATACCTGTCCTAAAGAATGGTATGTTCGATTACAAGAAATGTAAAAAGGCCGTTGGCATTAAGGTTTATTCAAAATTTGGTATTCAACAACTTTATGATAAAAAAACTGAACTTGATTTAATTGAAGGTTTAGAAGAATTGAAATTAGTAGAATTAGGATATAAAGTAAAAATGCACAAAATCAGACACATCGGATTTGGGATTGATATACCAGAACAAATAAAGTTATTGGAAGATAGATATTATGAAAATTAAAAAAATAATATGTTTTGGTGATAGTATTACTGGAACCTGTGTAACTGGTTATAATGAATATAATGGATTAAAATTTTATCCATATTTACTTGGGGAACATTTCGATTGTGAGATTGAAAATTATGGTCAAGGCAACAATTCTAATGAAAAAATTGGTATTGATATTTTAGATGTTTTACACAGAGAAAATATAGATGATTCATTCTTTGTAATTAATTGGACATCGGCAATTAGACGATTGGTTTATATGGAAGATAGAGATTCATTAGCCAATATCGGTGATGCAACAGAATCACGACCTTGGTATAAGAGTTCATTGATTGACTCATACGCCACTCTGAAAACTATGATTATGGTTCAGAGTTTGCTTGATAAGATGAATATTCCTTATTTAAATTTTTTTGGTTGGAAATCTGATTTTTATTTAGATAATTTTTCTATCAACTGGATAGGTAAACATTATATCAAATATGGAAAATCAATTGAATGGGATCCTGGCTCTGGTGAACGTAAAATTGATAGTGTCAATCTTTATAATTATAAATCAAATATGTGGTCAAATGCAATTCCTGCTTCACCAAAACTTGATTCTCAAAGTTCAGAAAAACATACTTTTGATTTTATTTATTATTTGACAAATCATTTGAATATGGAATCATTCATACATACAGAATTTTATAATTTTTTGGTAAATAAGGGAACTAAAAGAGGAACATTCTCCCCAATTTTCAAGAAAAATATTAAAATACCGGTTCTAAATGATAAAATTTTAGTAATTTCTGACGAAGATTTACATCCAAATGAACTTGGTCATAAATTATGGACAGAAGAAATGTTAATACCCCATATTGAAGAGAGGTTAGTATTATAAATGGCCATACCTAACACGAATGAGGCTAGAATAGAAACATCAACTGCCTGCAATGCAGCCTGTGTATTCTGTCCATGGCCAACCGATGATTTTACTCGTAAAAAAGAGATAATGTCATTAGAAGATTACAAGTTTTATGTTGATAAACTTAAAGATGAGACGGGTGATAAAATAGATGAAATCACAGTTTCAGGTTTTGGTGAAGCATTTTTAGATAAAACTCTTTTAGATAAAATGAGGTATGCTAAAAATAAAGGATATGGTATTCATGTTTTAACAAATGGTTCTTTATTAGATGAATCTAATATAGATGAGATGTTTGATATTGGTGTTATGGATTTAAGAGTAAGTTTACATACTACCAATGCAGATTTTTATGGTAAAGTATTAAATTATAAGGGAAATAAACATACATTAGAAGATGTATTGAAAAGTTTAGATTATGCTATTGAACGAAAACCAACTGAAACAGAGATTATTATTACTGCGGATATTGTAGAAGAAAATAAAAATGATGTAGATAAACTTGTAGAGGATTATGGTGATAAATGTAGTTTAGAAATTTGGTATCCACATAATTGGGTTGATACTTACGAGTATCGTGATTACGAAAGTCCTCTCGTCCATGAGACTTGTGGACGACCCGAGACAGGCCCAATACAAATTCAGGTAGATGGTGATATTATAATGTGTTGTTTTGATTTTAATAGTGAAATGGTGTTAGGTAATTTTAGGGAACAAACCTTAGAAGAAATTTTCTCAACTGAAGAGGATAATCTTTTTTCGAAAATACATAAACACCATACCAACGGAACTTGTGGTAGTTCCGATTTGTTGTGTGCTAATTGTGACCAATTGAAATTAAGTGGCGAAGTTGTTGTATATAACAATCGTGTAGAGAATAAAGATGATAGGGTGAAAAAAGTGACTACAAATTTGAAGGACATAAAGTGATAAATTCGATCCATTGGCCAGAGAATAACGACTTTTATATTTATGCTAAAGAAAAGGGGCATGGTGAATTAATTGAAAAATTAGGTTATAATGGTAGGGGTGGATTAATTGTGCAGGATTGTGAGGAAGATAATCATACTCATGAAGTGTACATTATATTCGATTTATTTTTTGAATTCTGCGTAGAATCTGGAATGAAACTAGAGTATGTCGAAAAGTTTCCATTGAATCGTAATATGTTACAATCATTTATAATGAATGCGTATGATGAAAATGACATAGTAGAATTCGCACGATACTCTGCAGGTGGTCACACACGATTCATGAATAGTTACAAAGGTTTCTATCAAAACATATTTAACTCACCTTGGGATGGAGACTATGAAACATATAAAGAAAGGGGCCATCATTTTTGGTTATATCGATGGTTGATACAGGATATGAGAAAGAATGGTAGTTATATACCTTTACAAGTTTCTGCATATGATATGAGATTTTCAGACAATATTGATTATTTAAAAGAGCAGACTTTTGATCATGAGGTTAGATTAGATGGTGATTTATGGTATAGGTTTCATCCTGGTACAGGTAAATTAAATATTTTGGCACTTTTGGATAGAAAACAACATCCAGCGATAATATTTTCACGAAGAGATCATAATTTAGACTATGGTGGTGAAGAAATTCGTTCATTCGAGGATTTGCAAAGATTGAAACCAAAATTTATGCAGGGTAATCACAATGTAAACAACGTGAGGTATGAGTATGATTTTGAATACTCCGATTTTATGAAAATTTTTAGATTTGTCATAAATGATGCTGAAGATTATAAAGTTGATTCTTGGGGGTTTGATAGAAATTTTTATAATGTTTTTCAAAATACATTACCCTTAAAAATTTATTATTGTGATGATAATGTTGTAGAACAAATGAAAAGTAGTGTTGAGGGTTTTAATGTTAAATTAGAAAAGGTAAGTGATGATTTCAATTCGGATGATATTCCAAAAATTAGCAATTTTGAAGGATTTTCGATATACTGTAAAAGTAAAATACAACTAAATAGGATTGATATTTTACACGATGATTTAGATTTTGAGGATATATTCGAAATTTTTTACTATGTGAATACATACAAGTCTTTATTCAAAAACAATGATAATTTTATTGTATACAATTGTGAACATGATTACTGGAAAAATACAGGCGAATTATTAATCGGTGATTTACCGAGGAGATTCTAATGATTGATGATGTAAAAATATTCAATAAATATGTAGAAAAGATGAATAAGTACGGGTGGTATTTATTTTATGTTCCGGAAGCAAATTACGATTGGAGAGAAAATTATAATAATTTTCAAAATGTTTATGATTTGTTCAATACTGCCATAAATTTTCACTTTGATTTTTGGTATAACATAATGGATACCCGAAATGAGTTTATTAGATGGTGGATGAATAAGGAGTTGCTATGTGATGTAATTAATTTTGGTGTAAGCCCCTTTCCTACGACAACTTTGGTATTAGAGGATGGGAAATTAGATGATTGTCGTAGAAGGTTTGGGGATAAATGGTATAAACCGACGCCACATCCAGGTTTAAAAATGATGCAAATCGTTAAAAATCTTGAGATAGAAGATACTACTCAAATGCTTTTAATATCAAAGGATAAACATTCACATGGATTTAAAAAAATTTATGAGATTACAAATTGGGATGAACTTAGGAGTAAAGGGTTAGAATTTAATAAGAATATGGCACTTCCCGAGTATGCTGCTTCACCATCTACTACTTTCCTTGCAGATTTCTGTATACAGGAAGGTGAAGTTAACTATGGTGAGGATTTAAATGAAATCCCAAGATGTGAAGTTCATACGCCAGAGACCAACCCCCACCCTAAATCAGGGGAATATGGATTAACATTGTGTGATATGCACCACGCCGAATCACCTCTACAAACAAGTAAATTATTCATAGATAGTCTACCTTTCAATATTTATATTGGATGTGACGATGTAAATAATCCACCAACCAATCTTTATGAAAAAATACAATTATCTTTAAAATATGATACCAATGGAAACGTGGTCGAACAATCACATTTTACTTTAGAAGATACTTTTGTATTTAGAGGTGGGGGTAAAAATGAAAATTGGTCAACTTCTTTAGGTAGAAATCAGATTAATGATACACTTGTAGAAAAAAAGGTGGAAGGAGGATTTCTCCGTTTTGAATGTAATATAATATATATTGATAAGGAGGAAAAATACTCAATACCAAATAAAAATAGTTACAGAGGATTATCATTTTACTTTGAAGAAGATAGTGATTTCACATATGAATTTGATATTAAGACAGGTCAATACAGAAGTAAATCTTTTTTAGATAGAGGTATTCAAAATTTATTTTACTTTTTTCATCACGATAAAACTCACTTCAAAAGTAAAAATGAGAAAGTAATTATATTTAACTGTGGACATTCTATTTGGAAATACACCAGTAGTCCTAATAAAGAACACTTTTGTATTTTACCAAAAAGATTTCGGTAATTAAAAGGAGATAGTATGATAAAATGGATAAAATATTTATGGTTTAAAGTAAAATCTTATTTTATTTATAGGCAAAAATTAAAAGAAATTAGGAAAAGAGACCCTTTTATTTATAAATAAATTATGGGTGAGTTTTTAAATAATGAGATAGATGAAATAAAAAAGTATGTTTACAAATTAAATAATTCTACCATACCATTGATAGGATTTAATTCCTCTACAATTTTTTATCACAAATCTTTTAAAAAAATTGTTATAAATTTAATGTTTGAATCTATGACAAAGGACATAAGAGATAAGTTAATTAATTTCTGTGAACATCAAGGAATACCTTTCGAAAAAATTTTAATCATTAGTGATAATGCAAGTTATCAAAATGAAAAATTTTTGTTTGGTAGAAGTGGTTTTGAAGGATTCGCTCGTGTTATGAACCGATATGATTGGATTTACAAGGTAAGATATGGTATTAATGTAAATAAAATCTATCATTGTCTCAACAAATACCCTAACATACATAGGAAATTCGTTTATGATTCACTCTTATCAGAGAATTTATTGGATTACGGATATGTTTCCTTTGTGGGTGAACATGAATTACCTAAAGAAATAGAGGATAGTGGATATTTCAATAGAAGTGAGATGGATTATTTACACACCACACATAAGAACTTTTTACCTGATTTAATTGAACAAACTTTTTTTGGTGTTGTAACTGAGACTCATCACGATCTGGAGCAATTCATTGGCGGCAAAAATGAAGATTGTTTTATAACAGAAAAAACTATTAAATCGTTAATATCTCAACCTTTCATGGTTGTGAGTCAAAAGGGAATTCTATCGAAGTTACACGATGAAGGTTTTGAAACATATCCTGAAATTTTTGATGAAAGTTATGACAACATTGATAATCCGATTGAAAGGATTAATTTTATTGTAGGTGAAATCAAAAGGTTATGTAGTACCTCAAAAGAACAATTATATGATATTTTTGAAAAGGTGAGGTGGAAGGTAGAACATAATTATAGTGTTCTCAAGTCCTTTAAACAATCAGAAAAAATAATTGACCTCTTGAATCCTAAACAAAGATTTTTTTTTGGATCAACTCATCAATTTATGGAGAAACATATGAATACAAGAATAATAACAGCAGGATGTAGTTTTACTAATGGTGCTGGAACTTGGCCATATCATATAGATGAAAAAAAATATGGTTGGGTCCATAATGTTGGCAGTGTAGGTGTTGGTAATTCTTACATAAGTAGAGCAGTAATTTGGGAAGTCAATAATTCCATTAGAATGGGATTAAAGCCGAATGATATCAAAGTTTTAATAATGTGGTCAGGAATTTCAAGAAAAGAGTTTTTGTCTACTGTTAGAGAAAATCCAATGCACAAACTTTGGTTAGATGGAAAAGATAAGAATTGGTTTGGTAATTTTATTCGTGATGAAGGTTGGAATATACATTCAAGTGAAGATTCTACTTGGATAAAAAGTAGTATTCCTCATATGACTTGGGATAATAAATCAGTAACTAAGTTTTTAGATTTGTATTGGAAGCATTTTTATTCAGAAGAAGAAAGTTTAATAAATACATTTGAATCTATTTTAAGAACTCAATGGTATTTGAATAGTTTAGGAATTAAATATAAAATGATGTGTTGGCAAAACATTTTTAATCAATATTCATTTAAAGTTCCAAGTGGATGGGCACGTTCTGAAGGTGATGAAATATTCGGACATGAAATATGGAATCTCGCTTGGAGAGATAATACACAGTTTAAAGAAGATAGATATTGGCCAGACAACGCAACTGAAAAAATATCAAGAGATACACCATTATTGAAAGACATATATCCAAATGCAACTTATTTATGGGATATGATAGATTGGGATAAGTGGTGGTTTTATGAAGATGAACAAGTAGAGTATGGTGGATTGGCAGAATGGGTCTGTTTAAAGGCTCGTGATCCTTGGGGAAATGGTGAACGTGATCCAGGTCACCCATCACCATCTTCACATAAAAAGTTTTGTGAACAAGTTATAATACCAATTTTGGAGGAAAATGATGGATAGAAGTAATAAGTCAAAGTTAAGGCGTAAATTACTCGATTATATAGATAATAATTTTGTCGAAATATACTCACCTTTATTTATACCCAAGTTTTCGGAGTCAGAGAATGCAGATTGGGGCCCTGAACATTTTGATTGGAATGATTTATATTTAGCAGGCAATAGGAGATTTGTACATCATAATTCTATCCGAGAAACTCCTATTTCCAATAGGGTTAATCCAAGTGTTGCAGGTAAAAAAGTGTTGGAGTATGGATGTAACACCGCTTATTTTTCTTTTTTGTCATTGAAAGAACATGCTAAATTTTGTTTGGGTATCGATACTGATTCCACCATTCTTGGATTGAACGAGATATCAAAAGAAATAAGTGGTTATGATAATATTGAATTCGAGCACCTCAATATGGAATCTTATTCGGGTATGGGTTTGAATTATGAAGGTGGAGATTCTCCATTTGCCTTCGATGAAGTTAAAAAACAACTTCAAGGTATCCAAGAAAAACATGGAGATTTTGATACATTGATTTGTTATAGTATTTGGGATTTTGACTTTTATTATGAGACTGATTTTTTAACAGACATCGCAGATTTATTCAAAATTAAAGATATGTGGTTTGAGCCTACTAATCATCAACATATAGATGTTATCGAATATGATAAATGGACACAAAAGTATATTGAAAAATTCGGAAATGTTAGAATGGTCGGAACAACCGATTATCAAGAGCGACCTCTATATCTTTTGGAACGAGTGATATGATTGAAAATAAAAAAATATTACTTTCTAATGGATGTAGTTGGGTTTGGGGAGATGGATTAAAGAATCCTGAAACAGAAAGGTGGTCATTTCATATATCAAGTAAGTTGGGATTGAAAGATGAAAATATTTCCGTACCAGGTTCATCAAATAAAAAAATATTGAGAAACACATTAGAGTGGTTTGACTCTAATCACAGACATTTAAATGATATTGTGGTAATTATAGGATTTACTGAGATGACAAGAGATTATTTTTACAATGCCCTATTAAAAGAAAATCAGAACATTAATTGGGCTACAGGTAATTTTCAAGAAAAGTTTTCAGATAATTTGAATGAACAATTAAAGGGGTTGGTGGATTCGACACAAGAACGATTAGAATTATTTAATTACTATGATAGTGAGGAATGGAAAAATTGGTGGAAACAATATTTCATAATTCATTATGATTTAAATCATTTCCACAATACGCTTATTAAAAATATTATTTTTCTGCAAAGTTTATTCAAATCGTATAATATTCCTTACCTGTTTTTTGAAAGTTTTGGATGTGACCTTACGGAAGGGCAAAGGAAGATTAATAATAACTTAGTTGATAAAACAAATATCATAGATACAAGTTTTGCAACATTCATAGGTGATAATGAATTAGATTACTCTGATAATAAAGGTCATCCTGGTAAGAAATCACATGAAGAGTGGGCAAAACATATATTATCTGTTTTGAGAGAAAGATATGAGAGATAGATATGATGCAGTAAATGAAGTTTATTATCCCTATGTTAAAAAACATTTAGGCGATAATCCATTACAAAATATATTAACCTGTGGTGGTTCTGAGGGTGCAGTAAATGTAGAACTTGAAAGACACGAACATTTACAATATGAAAATATATTCCATTATGAATTAGTAGATGGTCAAATACATTATGATGAAGTTGTTAAAGATAATATTTTATGTCCTGAATCACCAATTCAATCTGTAAATTTAATTTACGCCGATGTTGGTGGTGGTAATAAATGTTATGAGAAAATGATGAAAGATGATATAGAAGAAGGAGTAATTAAAATACTTGATAATGGTTTTATTGATAATGAACTTGGAATATTAGTATTTTTATTTTTTGATGGAGTGGGAATAGAACCTTTTTTAGATAAACAATATGGTGAATATAAATCAAAAGATTTTTTTAGTTCAAATATTGTATGGGATGATGGATATGGAATAGGCGACCAAAGATTAGATGGAGTATTTTTTTATAAATGATATACTTATATATATACAAGTCTCGTAGAGATAACACGGGGAAGAGAAAATATTCTTGAAGTCCTGAAAGACCAAACCCTCTACACGAATAGACTATAAACATGGGTGGCACTATAGAAATGGTGCCCATCGTATATCGATGGGTTTTTTATTTTAAGTGTCTCCGAAAGGAGATTTTTTATGCTGGACCACAAAAAAGAATATCAAAAAAATGGTTTTGTTATAATTGATGATTTTTTACCAAAAGATGTTTATGCAAAAATGGTTAAAATATTTAATGCTGGAAAAGACTTTGTAGAAATTAATCAAACAAGAGAAGAAAGATATAAATTATGGGAGACTTTTGACGATGAACGATTTCCTGCAACTACAGAAGATTATATAGCTAATTTTTGGTCAAGTCATGAAGTAGTAACTGATGATTATGTATCAGAGGTGTTTAACAAATATATTAGGCCCGTATTGAAAGAAGTTCATGGGGATACTTTAGGACAATTTAGACACCAAGCAACAAAAATGAAATCTAATAATGAAGATTTTATAAGAGCACACTATGATGATTATGTGGGAGAGGCTGGGTACATATTATATTTAACAAAAGAACTTTGGAAATATGATTGGGGTGGTCAACTACAAGTTTCAAGTGGTGGAGAAATACTTTCTATTTTTCCAGATCCAAATAGATTAATTTTGATTAATCATTCATTAAGACAATCACATTGGGTAAATCCAACTTGTTCTTTTGCAAAAGAAGATAGAAATAATATTATAGGATTTTGTTTACCTAAAGATTCACCTTTACCCGAAACTTGGAAAAAAAGAAGAGATATTAAAATTAGTCATTAAGGCTGACAGTTATGAGGTTACATTATGAGCAATTTTAAAGTAGAAGTAAAAACTTCCGAAGTATTTCCAGAAGTAAAAATACTTAAACCTGATCCCTTTTTTGATTATCGTGGTGAAATGTGGACATATTGGGAAAAAAATAATGAGATTTTACCCGAAGGTCATGAATGGAAAATTTCTAAATTCACTCGTTCAAGAAAAAATGTATTAAGAGGATTACACGGAGATGGTGTAACTTGGAAACATATTACTTGTGTATGGGGAGAAATATATTTGGTTGTAGTGGATAATAGACCCGACTCGGCAAATTATCTTAAATGGGAAAGTTATATAATTTCAGAGAGAAACCATTTAAGTGTTTTAGTTCCACCTGAGTTTGTAAATGGACATTTGTGTTTAAGTGATGAATGTTTATTTCATTATACACAATCATATCCAGAAGATTATGTTGATTGGTTTGATCAAGAAGAAGTTAAATGGAATGATAGTCAAATTGCAATAGATTGGCCAATAGATAATCCTATATTAAATTGGAGAGATAAATAATTATGAATATTTTAATAACAGGTATCACTGGTTTCGTTGGTAGTCACATGACCGACCATCTTTTAAAAAATGTAAATGATGTAAAGATATTCGCTACAAGAAGATGGAGAAGTAAGGAAGAAAATATACTTCATTTATTTGGTGATGACAGAGTTGTGTTTGAAGAATGTGATTTGACCGATAGGGGAAGTCTTGCTAATGTAATTCATATATCAAAACCAGATATTGTTTATCATTTTGCAGCACAAAGTTTTCCTGAATCAAGTTTTCTTACTCCTATCAGTACTCTTACGACTAATATCATTGGAACAACGAACTTGATGGAAGAATTACGACTAGCAAAAGATAGAAATTTTTGTAATCCTATCGTAGTAAGTGTTTCATCTTCAGAAGTTTATGGTAATGCATTAAAAAATGAAGCACCAATTACAGAAAAAAATCCAATCAGAGCAGCTAACCCATATTCAATTTCAAAAGTTGGACAAGATTTAATTTCACAATATTACGCTGAAGCATACGATATGAAAGTCATTATTACGCGTATGTTTTCACACGAAGGTGCTAGAAGAGGAAAGCAATTTGCACTATCATCATTTGCACATCAAATAGCTATGGCAGAAAAGAAACCTGATTTTCCACCATATGCTCCAAGTTTTCCAACACATTCTATAAGACATGGAAATCTTGATTCTGTGAGAACATATAATCATATAGAAGATGCAGTTCATGCCTATTGGTTGGCCGTAGATAAGTGTGATTATGGTGAAGTTTATAATATAGGTGGTGATCACACTTGTACAGTTGGTGATGCATTGGATATGTTGATATCAAAATCAACAAACCCAAGGGCATTTATAAAAGAACTTGATCCGAATAGAGTTAGACCAACCGATATAACATTACAGATACCAGATAGTACAAAGTTTAGAGAAAAGACTGGTTGGAAACCAACAAAAGGATTGGAAGAAATATGTGATGATTTATTGAATTATTGGAGAGAGGTATTGTGATGTATGATATTGTATTTTGTTGTATATTTTATCACAATCCCTATAGGATAAAACAATGGATGGATTATTATATAGAGTTAGGTGTTGACCACTTTTGTGTGTTTTATCATGGTAATTTAAATTTTCTTATGAAAAGATTTCCGTCTGAATACAAGTATTTAAAACAGAAGGAAAGACAGAATAAGGTTACATTATTAGAATGGAATGTTGGAACTTGGTTGTTAGATGAAGATGGTGATTTAGGGAGTAGTTACACGAGAGGTTTTGATTTTGCCAAACCAGCGATGATGTATTATGGTGGTTGTCTATTTGGAGATAAAACAAAGTGGATAGCTAACTTTGACATAGATGAATTTTTAGTATTGAATAAACATGAGAGTATTAAAGAATACCTAAATGAATTCAAAACATCTTTTTCCATAAAGTTCTCTTCTAATATTTGTAGATTAAAGGGGATACAAATTCAATCATTTGATGATTCATATCTTTTTGAAGATGATAGGTTCGATAGAAATAAAATACACACAAATGACATTTTTAACCATAGACCTATACAATTTGAATTGGAGGATTTTTCTACATACGATACAATAATTTATCATGGTGATAGTCAGAGGTCAGCACCAAAATATTTTTACAGACCATCGAATTTAGTAGAAATGAATGACCATAGTTGTATGCATAGGGCGGATGTCGAAAACATATCACCAGAAATAAAATATGAAGAAGATGAGTTGGCTACTATTTTTCATTACAAATATGAAAATCTTTGGGGTCCTGAAAATATGATTTCTGATGTATATTGGACGGAAGAAGATAAAAAAGAGTATGGTGAATTTAAAAAGATTGAAGATGAGTTTAAAACTTTTTGGGAATCTAATAGTACGGATGAATTACCAAAACATTGTGAAGTGGATAACAGAATTAGGAGATTACTATGAAAATAGATAAACAATTTTTAATAGACTTCGAAACAGAAGTTAAAGAACGGTATGAAGCAGGTGAAATTAGTGCACCAGTTCATTTAAGTTCAAATAATGAAGAACAACTTATAAAAATATTCGAAGATGTTAATGAAGATGATTGGGTATTTAGTAGTTGGAGAAATCATTATCATGCACTTTTACATGGAATTCCAAGAAAGACACTTATGGATTTAATTGTTCGTGGTAAAAGTATGAGTGTGTATTCGAAAGAACCAAAGTTTTATTCGTCAGCAATAGTTGGTGGTATTATTCCAATAGCACTTGGAGTTGCCAAATCAATTCAGATGAAGGGTGAAACTAATAAAGTTTGGTGTTTCATTGGAGATATGACGTTTGAAAGTGGAATATTTCACGAGTCATATAAATATGCAAAGAACTTTGATTTACCAATTCAGTTTGTAGTTGAGGATAACAATCTTTCTACAAATACACCAGTTGATGAGACTTGGGGTGGTAAACAAAAAGTTCCAAGTGATGTAATTTATTATCAATATAAAAGTGATTATCCACATCACGGAACAGGAAATTGGGTGTTATTCTAATGAAATATAAAGATGAAATAATAAGAAGTATGGAGTGGTTGAGTGAAAAAGAGAATACAATATTTTTCGGACAATCAGTTTTATATAGTGGTAATGCAATTTATAATACATTAAATACATTACCAGAAGAAAAGAGAATTGAATTACCAGTATTTGAAGAAATACAAATGGGAATGTCTACTGGAATGGCATTAGAAGGATTAGTTCCTATTAGTTGTTTTCCAAGATTTGATTTTTTTATGAGATGTATGGATGCATTAGTAAATCATTTAGATAAAATGCAAAATATGACTGAAGGAACGTTTAAACCAAAAGTAATAATGAGAACTTCTATTGGTTCTACGACACCCTTGAATGGTGGTGTTCAACATACTAATAATTATACTGAACCATTTAAACAAATATTGGGTGAAGTTGATGTGGTATTGTTAAATGAACCAGAAGAAATATTTCCTGCATTTGAAAATGCATATAACAGAGATGGTTCTTCATTAATAATAGAATGGGGAGATTATTATAATGATAAGTAAATCATTAGATTTAACGGGACAATCAATTTGGAAACATCCACTTGCCTCTGATACAATTGACGAGAGTGATATTAATTCACTTATAGATTGGTTGAGAACAAATCCAAGACTTACTATGGGAGATGTTACAAAACAATTTGAACATAAATGGTCTGATTTTATCGGAACTAATTATTCAGTTTATCTTAATAGTGGTTCGTCTGCCAATTTATTAATGGTTTATTCACTATTAAATGCGGGTAAACTTAAAAATAATAAATTTTTAGTTCCATCCTGTGGGTGGGCTACTACATTAAGTCCATTTATTCAATTTGGAATTGAACCAATTATGGTTGATGCGGAAGATGGTAATTATAATATTGATTTAAATATTGTAGAAGATTATTTGAAACGAGGTGACATAGATGGTTTTATTTTTGTTCATGTTCTTGGTGTTCCACATAGACGAAAAGAATTGTTGTATTTAAAAGAAAAATACGGATGTTATATTCTTGAAGATTCTTGTGCATCTGTAGGTGCTAAGTATGATGATGAAAGTTATGTTGGAACACTTGGAGATATGTCATCCTTTTCGTTTTATTTTGGACACCAATTATCTACGATTGAAGGTGGTTTTATTAATACAGATGATAAGTTTTTATATGAAGAATTGTTAAAGTTGAGATCACACGGTTGGGTAAAAGATATTGTTAATGATGAATATAGAAATGATGAAAATTTCCCATTTATATTCAATGAACCCGGTTTTAATGTAAGGTCAACAGATTTACAGGCATATATTGGATTGGGACAATTGGAAAAGGCAGAACATATTTTTACAAAAAGAAATGAAAATCATATGAGATATGTTGAAAAATTAAATGATAAATTTGAATTACAAGATTGTATAGATACTACTCCTGTTAGTTTACATATTGGAATATTGGCAGAATCAAATGAACATAGAAAAAGAGTGATTAAAGAATGTGAGAAAAACAGTATTGAAACAAGAGTTTGGTCACATGGAAATCTTGGAAAACATAAATTTTGGACAAATCGATATGGTGAGTTTAATGGAGAAGTTGCTAATAAAATTTATGAAAGGGGTTTTATTGTTCCAACCCACCCGTCTATTGATTTAGAAGATATAGATTTTATATGTGGAGTATGTAATGAAGTTGGCCAATAAAAAAATATTAGTAACAGGATCCAATGGAATGATAGGTCATCAGGTGGTAAGATTATTAAAAGAACGAGGTGCAGATGTAACCGAAACAGATTTACCTGATGATTTGAGAGATAGAGATGTGTGTAAAAGAGTTTGTGAAGGACAAGATATAGTATTTCATCTTGCTGGAATTAAAGGTTCACCTATAAGGTGTATGGAATCACCTGCATCATTTAGTGTTCCTATGATTCAGTTTAATGCCAACATGGTTGAGGCCGCCTATAACGCAGGAGTGGAATGGTTTTTATATACGAGTTCAGTTGGTGTGTATCACCCAGCAGAAGTATTTGTAGAGGATGATGTTTGGAAAACATTTCCATCTGAAAATGATTGGTTTGCTGGTTGGGCTAAAAGAATTGGTGAAATGAATGTAGAGGCATATATGAAACAACATAATTGGAATAAATGTTCTATTGTTAGACCTGCAAATGTTTATGGTCCTTATGATAACTTTGGTGAATGGTCTATGGTTGTTCCATCATTGATTAAAAAGGCACACGAAAATGATGTATTAGAAGTTTGGGGAGATGGTGCACCTATTAGGGATTTGATTTATTCAGAAGATGTGGCACGAGGTATGTTACATATGGTAGAGAATGAAGTTACGGAACCAGTAAATCTCGGAAGTGGGAATGGTGTAACTATAAGAGAAATAGCAGAAATAGTTTCTGATTATTTTAACAAGGAAATTGTGTGGGATAAAACAAAACCAATGGGTGACAAAAAAAGATTGATGAGTATGAATAAGGCTAAAAAGTATGGATTTGAACCAAGTATGAGTTTCGAAGATGGTATTTTAAGAACTATAGAATGGTATTTGAATGAACGGAATTAGATATCAAAAAAAATTAATACAACCTTCAATGTGTTTAGACGAAATGTTTAATCAGGAGTGGTTGAAACAGAACGAAAAGGCGTTTTTAAAAAAAGTAAATGGTTTTGAAGATTTTGACTTTTCAAATGATAAATTTCTCGGAACGAATGTTTTAGAGGTATATTATCCTCACCACAATAAAGATAGGATAGTTGATTTCAATAGTATGGGTGCAATACCATTTTTTAATTCTGTAAAGAATCGCAATGGGTTTGAATTTGTTAAGTATTTTTTTGAATTTTTTACTCAATTAGAAAATTTACAGAATGGTGGTACATCTTTTGCTGATAGAAACCTTTCTATTATGAATGACAAACAACACTATGAGAGTGACTGGCCAGTATCCTTTGGTATGTTTAATTATAAAATAGATAGACAAAAATTGTTAGAGTTTGAAAGTATAATATGTTATTTACTCAAGGAAGAACTTCAAGATGAAGTTCTAAATTTACCAGGTTCAGGTAAAAGTCCAAGTAGTATAGAACCAAATTTCATCATCATAAATTTTTCTAAAAATACAAAATTCAGCGTTTGGGATTTTGATAATAATAGATATGATGTTGATGGTGTGGTAAATTTATTTCATGGTTCAGACCACATAACTGCTACACATAAAAAATCATCCGAGATTGAATTAGTTTTTTATTGTTGGTTGAATGTCTGTGAGAATCATTATACAAAATTTATATTGGATATGTTATTATTTTCTTATTCCATTTGGAGAAACAAATGATTATTATTGGAATAGACAAATTTAAATCGTGGGGACCTCCAAGAAAAACGAAACATGGAACTTTTACACCAACAGATAATTGTAGAAGTTATGAATCCTTTGGTTACAACCCATGCGATTCCGGCTTTGTCATAGGTGAATGGTTCGAAGATGAAGATGTATTGTTTATCGAAGTAGATAAAATTCAAGATGAAAAATACATTTATCCTATCTGTGTAAGAAATTTGGGACATGCATTTGGAATAGAAAAATGGTCAGGGACTTTGATATCTAACTCATTTTTAGATATTCTCGATGATAAAGTTTTGACTCATATTCGAAATGGTCAGGCAAAACTTTTATTATTCTATGGTTACGAGGGTGATTCCATATCGGGTGATTCTATAATGGTTCATGAGGACGAAGTAAAGGAAAAATTAAAAGGTAAAAATATACCGTTAAAAAATGTAATCTACTCGGATTCAAATGTAATTTTGAAGGAGCAATCTGAAATAAAAGATATAAAACTTATACCAGTAAACTATTGTCCGAATACATACTATAGATATAACACTCAGTTCAAAAGAAATTTATATCATGGTTCGGATGAAAATAGTAAGAAAAACAGAACCGAATGGGAAAGTAGTAAAAATAAATTAAGAAGTAAACATTTTCTTTGCTATAATAGATTACCAAAATCGCATCGAGCATCTATCGTTTTATCGTTATTTAAAAATAATAACTTAGATAAGGGGTTTGTTTCATTTCCAAAATACGGAACAAGTTCGTGGGATGTAGTTGAAAAGGAAGAAGAATATTTAAAATCAAATCATTATAGTTGGTTGTTAGGTGATGAATTGGCCGCTGAGTTCGAAAAATACTCTGATAATTTAATTAAAAGACTACCACTTGTATTGGATAAAGAAAACTTTGAAGTATGTCATTCAATAATTTGTACCGAAATTCCTCATTATTTAAATTCATACTTTACGATATGTAATGAATCTCGGTTCGACCATAATCAAGACTTCGGTAATACAATTTTTCTTACGGAAAAAATACTTAAACCAATTATTAACTTACATCCTTTTATTTTGGTTGGTAACGCTTACACTCTTGAAAAAATGAGAGAGTATGGTTTCAAAACTTTTTCACCTTTTATAGATGAATCTTATGATGAAATCGGAGATACTACTGAAAGATTTATCGAGATAGAAAAACAAATAAATAATTTATGTAGTAAATCCCTTGAAGAATTACACGAATGGTATTGGTCAATTGAAGATATTTTGAAATATAACTATTATCATTTTTATAAAGTTTTTGCACCACAACAAAAACAGAAATTTTTAAACGAATTGAATGATGTGATAAAATGAATTTGAATGATTTTAGACACTTCTTTCCAAATGAAGATTGTTCATTAAATATTATACGTAATGTTGTGTGGGACTTGGATTTTACTGAAATAGACTCTGATGAATATCCCGTCTTTAGTAAATTTATAAACACTTATGAAGAATTATACGAAACCAAGAAGAAGGCGATTTGCTTTATTGATCCACCACCTTATGTTTTTGGTGAGGATAAAACTCCCCAATGGGATTTTAGTAATTGTGAAAAACTCAAAAAGGTCGTGAACGATGATAAGTTAATATTATTGTTGAGTAGAATAGATGAACAATTTTTAGCAAACGAGATGTTCGAAGCTATAAAACAATTTAAGGAAAATAATTTTAATATAAAAAATATCAGACTCATAGATGGTAATTTAAATTTTGATATGGTTGATTTTTTAGGATTTGATAAAAATAATTTTATATCTTTTGATATAGCCAGATTTAGATTTCCATTATATTACAAATACGCGTATAAAGATATCCTACCTTATAGTGATGAATTCATAGATAAGATGAAAACAAATAAAAAAGATTATAAGTTTTTGACTATGAATGGAACATTACATCATTATAGAGCACTTTTAGTTTGTTGGTTATTATACAACAAGTATCACAAAGAAGGTTTGATTTCTGCATGTGTTCACATTGATAGTTTGGATAGTAATTTTGAATATAGTGTTGATGCTGGAAATTATGTTAATAAAAATGAAATCATTGAACATTGGGAAAATATATTGGCCATTGATGGTTATATTCGTGATTTTATCTTGAATGATTTTGAAAACCATCTACCACTTTTATTAGACCACGTGGGTGATGATTTCTCAGATAATACAAATGGATTAGTTCCCTTTACGATGAGTGATAATCTTCCTAAAAAGTATAAAAGTTTCGAATCAACTAAAGACAAAGATTTTATTAAGGTCGCGAAAGAACAGATAATTGCTTCTCAACAATGTGAAACGTATTTGAGTAATATAGTAGAACATTATGGTAATTTACCATACAAACCTGCCGTGGAGAGTATAGCTGGTTTTATAAATTATGAAAATTCTTATTTTTCTATTGTTGGGGAGAGTCCACCGATAACTTACAAGGATATGTATTTTTTAGGTGATAAAGAATATTGGATTAACTTTATGAAAATTACGGAAAAGACATATCGTTCATTATGTTTTCATCCGATAATATTTTTATCTGCTCCTTTTTTATTAAGAAATTTAAAAAAAGATGGTTTTGAAACTTTTCCTGAATTATTCGATGAGAGTTATGATGAAATTTTAGATGAAAATTTAAGATTCAAAAAAGTTTTCTCGGAGTTAGATAGGGTGTTAAAAATGAGTACTTCTAAACTTCACGAAATATATGTTGATATCTTACCTAAGATAGTACACAATCAAAAAAAGTTGTATTCGATGTCACAACTAAAATATTTAGAAAAAATTTATTCATTAATATAAGGAAATAAAAATGTTAAAAGATAAGAGAGTAGTAGTCACAGGTGGAAGTGGGTTTATAGGAACTCACTATATCGAAGAACTATTGAATAGAGGAGCAAATGTAGTAACACATACATACGAAAGTCCACTTCAAACAAAAGATGATAGGGTTGAGGTAATTCCAAATATCAACCTTGAAAAATATGATGATACATTAAAATTAATCGAAGGTGCTGATTATGTTGTTCATAGTGCAGGAAAGATTTGTCACCCATCTAATGTCAGTAACGACTTTCAAGTTGCCCTTAATCAGATAGCAATTATAACTAATGTATTAGAAGCTTCATACAAGTCAAATGTAAAAGGATTTGTTGATATTAATAGTTCAACTGGTTATCCTGATAGAAGATACCCAATTACCGAAGATGAGTATTGGGATGATGAACCATACATTTCTTATTATGGTTATGGATGGTCAAGACGATATAGAGAAAAAATTATGGAACATTGTTCACATTTTTCTGATATGAAAATTGGAATAGCCCGTGGAACTGCAATGTTTGGTCCTTATGATAACTTTGATCCAAAAACTTGTCATGTAATCCCAGCTCTTATTCATAGAGTTTTAAGGGATGAAAATCCGTTTGTAGTGTGGGGAAGTCCTGATGTGGTTAGAGATTTCCTTTATGTAAAAGATGTAGTTAATGGTGCTTTATTGGTGTTAGAAAAAGGTGAATCTATGCGACCATACAATCTTGGTTATGGTTCAACGGTAACTATCGGGGATATAGTTGATATAATATTAAAGGTTACGGGTAAAACACCACAAGTTGAATGGGATAATTCTAAACCAACAACGATACCATTTCGTTCTTGCTCAACTGAACGAATACAAAGTGAGTTAGGTTTCAAACCAAATTATACATTTGAAGAAGGAATCAGGGAAACGGTTGAATGGTATTTGGAGAATATGAAATGAAAGTATTAGTAACAGGAGGGGCAGGATATCTTGGTTCAGGTCTATGTTCTGAATTATTAAAGTGTGGATATGAAGTTTATTCATATGATAATTTGATGTATAAACAACTATCTTTGTTGGATTTGTGCATTGATAAAAAATTTCATTTCATACATTCTGATGTTAGGAATCAAAAAAATCTTAAAAAGTATTTAAATAAAGTGGATGTGATAATACCTTTGGCAGCAATAGTGGGATTCCCGGCCTGTGATGGTGATAAAACTCTGGCCAGACAAATAAATTATGAACAGATAAAATTTATTTCAGATAATATTAGTAAAGAACAAAAAATTGTTTTCCCAAATACAAATAGTGGATATGGGATTGGTAATGGTGATTTGTATTGTAAGGAAGAAGATGGTATGAAACCAGTAAGTTATTATGGAATTACAAAATGTGATGCAGAAAACTATCTTTTGGATTCAGGTAATGCTATAACATTGAGACTTGCAACAGTTTTTGGAATGTCACAGAGAATGAGATTAGATTTGTTAGTAAATGAATTTGTATATAAGGCACTAACCGATAGATACTTGACTGTATTCGAATCTAAAAATGTAAGAAACTATATTCATATTAGAGATGTTTTGGAAACATTTATATTTATGATAGAAGGATATGATAAGTTTGTTGGAGAGGCATTTAATGTTGGATTATCCGACGCCAACTTCAGTAAAGAACAAGTTGTGGAATTAATTAAAAAATATATACCTGATTTTGCAGTTACATATTCAGAATACTATAAAGATCCTGATAAGAGAAATTATTTGGTATCAAATGAAAAAATAGAATCTACTGGGTGGACTACTAAATACTCATTAGAGGATGGTATAAAAGAACTTATTAAAGGGTATAAAATAATTATTAACAATGATGTTAGTCATTTTAGAAACGGATTTCCGATAGGATATGGACAACCAACTTAAAAATGGATATTAATAATTTAATAAATTCAAAGAAAACAGAAAAATTATATTAATAAGTAAGGAGTTGAAATGAATATAGGTTTTATAGGATTGGGAAAACTTGGTTTACCATGTGCATTAGCAATAGAATCGAGAGGTCATAAAGTAGTTGGTTATGATCCATCAGACCAAGTTAAAGATATTATTGATACAAAGAAATTACAATATCAAGAAATATGGGCACAAGAACATTTAGATAAAAGTAAGATAGAAATAAAATCAGTAGAAGAAGTTGTTAGTGAATCTGAAATTATATTTGTTCCAATACAAACACCACACGACCCATTATATGAAGGAATTACGAGACTTCCAGATGAACGAGTAGATTTTGACTATACTTATCTTAAAAAAGGTATAAAAGATTTATCAGAAGAAATTTATTATCAACAATCTAAAAAAGTTGTTATTGTTATTTCTACAGTTTTACCAGGAACAATTCGTAGAGAAATAAAACCTATTATAGAGTCTAATCCATATTTTAAGTTATGTTATAATCCATTTTTTATTGCAATGGGAACGACTATGAGAGATTTTCTTCATCCAGAGTTTATTTTATTTGGTCATGATAGTTATTGGGCAGAAAAGAAGGCAGAAAAGTTTTATAAAACAATTACTCATGCACCAGTGTTTAAAACAACTATTGAAAATGCAGAATTAATTAAAGTTACATATAATACATTTATTTCTACAAAATTAGCATTTTCAAATACAGTTATGGAAATGTGTCATAAATTACCAAATACAAATTGTGATGATATTATGAATGCACTTGCAATGGGCACTGATAGAATACTTGTAGAATCATATTGGTCTGGTGGAATGGGAGATGGTGGTGGTTGTCATCCACGAGATAATATAGCATTAAGTTGGTTATCACGAGAATTAGATTTATCACATGATTGGTTTGATAATATTATGAAACAGCGAGAAAAACAAACTGATTGGTTAGCTGATTTGATAGAAGAACATATTAAAGGATTTGATATAATAAATGAAGAAATTTTCCATAAGAAAATTTTAATACTTGGTAAATCGTTTAAACCAGAAACTAACATTACAACAGGAAGTCCGTCTATTTTATTAAAAAATATTTTAGAAGAAAGAGGACACGAGGTTGATATGTGGGATCCATATGTTGATGATAGTGAGAACGAGTCTCAACAAGAAGCAATGATTTATTTTATTGGAACTAAACATCCTGATTTTACTACTTATTCATATAATCAAGGTTCTATTATAATTGATCCTTGGAGATATATTCCAAGTATAGATAATTGTGAAGTAATTCATATAGGGGATAGTTTAGAGTGAGAATATTAGGAATAAACGCACTAAACCACGACGCTGCCATCACACTCATAGAAGATGGGGAGATTTTATTTGCCGGTCATAGTGAGAGGTATAGTGGGGTTAAAAACGATTCTGAGTTAAATAGTGCACTGTTTGCAGATTGTTATAGACAAGGTGGTAAACCAGATAAAGTGGTTTATTTTGAAAGACCATATCTAAAAAAGTTAAGACAACTGAGAGCAGGTCAATACGGAGAAGTACTTGCTCGTAAAAATTTACCATCTTATTATCTACGAGATTTTGTTGGTAATGCAGAAATAGAATATGTCCAACATCACCAATCCCACGCTGCGGCAGGATACTTTACAAGTCCATATGAAGAATCAGCTATTGTAGTTATAGATGCAATAGGTGAGTTTGAGACTTGTAGTATTTGGTATGCATGGGGAAGTCATTTTGAGAAACGATATACACTAAAATATCCAAAATCATTAGGATTGTGGTATTCAGCAATGACTCAGCGACTTGGATTAAAACCACAAGAAGATGAATACATCTTAATGGGAATGGCAGGTTGGGGAACACAAGACCACAAACTAAAGAATAGTATTCGTGAAGATTTCTTTAATGACTCTGATAAACCAATAGATTTAAAGGACAATTTACATAGAGGTTGTTTAGATTGGAATCCAGAATACTATCCCGATGATGATAGTGATGATTGGAAGTTTAACATAGCGGCAAATGTCCAATGGATATGTGAAGAAGAAATTCGCAAAGTATTTAGTTTGGCAAAACGATTAGTTCCTGAGACTGATAATTGTGTTTATATGGGGGGAGTTGCACTGAATTGTGTAGCTAATTCAATTATAGCCCGTGATTACTATCCTAACTTATGGATACTACCAAACCCAGGTGATGCAGGTTCATCACTCGGTTGTGCAGCATATGTATTCGGTGAACACGTGAATTGGAAAACACCATTTACTGGTTATGATATAGAAGGTCGTTATCCAAGAAAGAAAGTATTAGATGAATTGTTACAGGGAAATATCGTTGGTGTGGCAAACGGAAGGGCGGAGTTCGGTCCCCGAGCATTAGGAAACCGTTCTCTACTGGCAGACCCCCGTGGCGATGATATAAAAGATAGAGTGAATGTGATAAAACATAGACAAAAGTTTCGTCCATTTGCTCCATCTGTCCTTGAAGAACACGCACATGAAATCTTTGATATGCCAGTTAAGAAATCTCAATTTATGCAGTTCGTGGCTCCTTGTAAATATCCAGATAAGTATCCAGCAATCTGTCATGTAGATAACACTTCACGAGTTCAGACGGTTAGTAAGGAAGATAATCTCGGTTATTATAAACTTATTAAGGAGTTTTATGAGAAAACAGGTTGTCCTATGGTATTAAATACAAGTTTAAATGTAAAAGGTAAACCGATAGTGAATAGTTATCTTGGTGGAGTTGGATTTTCTAAGAGATATAATGTGAAGGTGTTTTAATGAATATAGGAGATAATTTAAATGAATCACATTGAACCATTCTGGGATGAAGAATATAAAAAATTAGATTATCGAAAAGAAATTTTCAATGATGAGTATGTCATAGAAGAATTTAACAATAAATTAGTATCAATATTTAAAATATGAGAATATTAATAACAGGTGGAGCAGGTTATCTTGGTTCTAAATTAACAGAAACACTTTTAAGTCAAGGACATGATGTAATTGTATATGATAATTTATTTTTTGGTTCAGTAGGAGTAATTCCATTTTTAGATAATCCAAAATATAAATTAATTAAAAATACGATAACTAATTTTGAATTAATAGAGTCTGTTGTAAGGGGAGCAGACTATGTTATTCACTTGGCGGCAATAGTAGGAGAACCAAGTTGTAAACAATATGAAAGTTCGGCCTATGCTATAAATACAGGAGCAACAAATTGGATTAGTGAATGTGCATATAGATATGATATACCATTATTATTTTTAAGTACTTGTAGTAATTATGGGAAAACTGATGAAGTAGTAACAGAAGATTCACCATTAGAACCACTTGGATTATATGCAGATTCTAAAATACAGGCAGAAGAAATTATATTAGATAATGACCATTTAGTATTGAGAATGTCTACATTATTTGGGGTGAGTTATAGAGTTAGATATGACATAACGATAAACGAGTTTGTATATCAGTATTATAGAGATAAGTTACTTAAAGTTTATGGTGAAGATACTTGGAGACCATATCTTCATGTTCAAGATGCCTGTAATATGATTATTCAATGTATGGAAAAAGATTTACGAGGAGTTTATAATGTAGGATTTAACGATTTAAATTATCAAAAGAAAGAAATTGTAAATACGATAGTAGATTATTTAGGTGAAGGAAAACTTGAATATGTTAAATTTGATGATCCAAGGGATTATAGAGTAAATTTTGATAAGATACAAAAAGAATTGAACCATCAATATAAGTTTTCACTTAAAGATGGCATTCGTGAGTTATATGAAGAAATTCAACGAGGAGTTATTCTCAAATAACTTCTAATATTTTCTCTTTCTTATATTTATTAGTGAATCAATATATCTAAACGGAGTTTGCTTATGATAAAGTTAGTGGATTTACTAAATGAGGGAATCAGAGACCCAGGAATTTTTAAAGGTATTTTCCTTGCTGGTGGACCTGGCAGTGGTAAATCATATGTAGCACAACAATTATTCGGTATTCCCGAAAAAGTCAATGTATCAACCTATGGACTAAAAATGGTTAATCAAGACCAGGAATTGGAATTGTTCTTAAATAAATTTTACGGACCTAAATCAGGAGCCGATTCAACTGTCGATTATCTTAATATTCAAGCATATCCACCCGAATTATTCAAACAACTTACCGATCCTACTTTTGATGATTATGCCGGATTAAGGGGAAGTGCAAAATATTTAAGTAGAAGGAGAATGTCAAAATATTTAGAAGGTCGTTTGGGAGTTATTATTGATGGAACTGGTCATAAGTATAATTCTATTAAAAATGAACGACAAGATTTGGTTGATTTGGGTTACGATACTTATATGGTTTTTGTAACGACTTCATTAGAAGTTGCACAAGAAAGAAATGAATCAAGACCACGAAAATTACCGGCAGATTTAGTAGAAAAATCTTGGAAAAATGTTCAGAAAAATATGGCATTCTTTCAAGGGTTGTTTGGTGGTAGTAATTTTTTAATTGTGGATAATAATAAACATTTAAGTCCAGAAGAGGCAAAGAAAAAATTTAAAATGTTAGTTGAAAAGGGTATTAAAAAATTTATTAATAAACCAGTTAAAAGTAAAATAGCAAAAAAATGGATTGCACAACAAAAGTTAGTTCCTAAAAAAGATTTAAAACAAATGTTAAAAAAATGATAAAATTACTTGATATATTAAACGAGTATTCTCATAATAATGGTTCAACAGGTGGAGCAGAAGCCGGAGAACCAGATACAGGCTGGACAAGCCCACGAAAGAAACGAAAATTAGGAGTGGATAGTAGTAAACCCGAACCTTGGTTTGAGAAAGGTAGATATACACAATTATCTTTTCCAAAAGCGGATAATCCATATGATGCAGCAAAAGGTAGGGGTGATGATAAAAGTATTCAGAGAGTTCAAGTAATAAAGAGAGTTGTTAATACTGGTATTAAATATGAAGATTTTTATGATACTATAGCAAGTTGGGATAAATATGGTGGCCAAGATTATTCAATGGATTATGAAAATCCAGGTGGAGAAGTTCCTGCTGGTGAAAGGAAATAGTGAGTTTAATATATTTTATATTATGTTCATATGGTCTTACACAAATTTTAGTATATGCACATCTTTTTGATAGGATAAGACCAGACAAAAAATTTTTTAAATGTTCCATGTGTATGGGATTTTGGGTTGGAGTATTTCTGTATTCCATAAACGGATATACAGATTTATTTTCATTTCAGTATAATTGGATCAATCCATTACTTTTGGGGTGTTTGAGTTCAGGCACTTCTTATGTTTTGGATATGGTCATAGGAGATAAGGGGATTAGATATGAGAATAACAATTAAATGGATGTTACCAGCAGTTGCCCATTGTAAAAACGGCTGCTGACTGCGGGGCACGGAATAATCCGTGTCCGTAAATGAGAAAATGATGATTAAGTTAAAAGACTTATTAAATGAAACTATAGCCTGTGGTGAATGCCTTCAATATGCTTGGAACACTTATATAAGAAACCAAGATAATAAATCAGCAAATCGTAGAATGAAGATTGTATTTGGTACGGTTCAGAATAAATGGATTAGTAACAATAAGAGGTATCCACACGCTTGGGTAGAGGATGGTAGCTTAGTTAAAGATTGGCAAACGAATGACCCGAAAGGACCCCGTACAAGTAAATACGCTATGAAGGGATGGCCGAAAAGAGAATTTTATAAATTCTGGAATCCAAAGAATGTTAAAAAATATACACCAAAAGAAGCGTCAGACAATTTTAAAAGAACAAAATCCATGATAGGTTGGGATTGGTAATGATTAGTCTAACAGAACTATTACCAATAAACGAAAGGAACAAAGTATTTTTAAGAGTTCCAAATGATATCAAAAAGATATACAAGTTGTTCAAGAAGAATAAGAAACAACTTTATATTGTTGGTGGAGCAGTAAGAGATGCAATTCTCGGTAAAAGTCCAAAAGACTATGATATGGCAACCGACGCAACACCAGATGATGTATTAAAAATGGCAAAACAAGGTGGATTTAAGACTTATGAAGTCGGTAAGTCATTTGGGGTTGTCGTAGTGGGTGGTCACGAAATAGCAACATTCAGAAAAGACATAGGAAAAGGTAGACGACCAAAGGCAGTAGATTTTACTGATATACAGGGTGATATAAAACGTAGAGACTTAACTGTCAATGCCCTATTCTACGACATAGGACGAGAAGAAATAGTTGATTTAGTAGGTGGGTTAGAAGATTTAAAAAAGAAGTTAGTGAGAACTGTGGGACAGGCCGAATTAAGGTTTGATGAGGACCCACTAAGAAAACTACGAGCATTACGATTTAATGCAGCACTTGGTGGTAAGATACATACTGATACTTTCGCAGCACTAAAGAAAAACCCAAGTTTAAAGGGAGTAAGTAGTGAAAGAATTAGAGATGAGTTTGTTAAGTCAATCGTTAAAGCAAAATCACCAAAGAAATATATGGAGTTGTGTGATGAACTTGGATTTACAAAACAAATATTACCAGGATTAAAAGTGAATAAACCATACATAAATGAAAACGATGATATTTTATTTTTGTCTTGGATTTTACGAAAAAATGATGTACGTTCTATTAGTAATAAATTGAATGGTTTAAGCTATTCTAACAACGATATAGAAAATATTCAATTTTTAAATATATTACAGGACTTTAAACCTGAAAATGTTTTTAAGGTTAAAAAGTTTCAAGAAAGAACAACATTGAGTAATAATCAGATTATAAAATGGGGTAAATATATAGGAAAAGATTTTAAAAAATTAGTTAAATTTAAATTATCAGTAAAAGGAAATGAAGTTCCTAAAGGTGTAAGGGGACCTGAAATAGGAAAAGTAATACAACAAATGGAGAAAGAGAAATTCTTAAATGAAAATACTGATAAGGCAAAATTGTATAAACTTTATACAAAGGCCATGAAAATGATGCCAGGAAGTTCAGCTCAAAAGAAAATTAGTAAGGAAATTGATAAGTTGAGAAAGAAACTTGGAATGAACGAAATAGCAGTTCGGAAAACACCGAAGAAGTTTAAAGACATTTTTAATGCTTTACCAAGTGACTTGAAGAAACGAGTTTATAACTTGAAGAATTATGACCAACGGAGAGATGCCCACCCAGAAGGTAATGTGTTAAAACACACGATTGCCGTTACTAACAGAGCACTTAAAACTGGTGATATAGATTTTGCACTATCAGCATTATTTCACGATATAGGTAAAGATGAAACCGCAGGAATACACCCAAAGAAAGGACATATTACTCACTACGGACACGAGCATGTATCAGCCAAGTTGGTTAAGAAACATGCACGCTGGATAAAATCGATGGGAGGGAATACAGTTGATATTTATTACATAGTAAAACAACATATGAGAATGAAAGTATTTGATAAGATGAAATGGCATAAACAAGAAAAGATGAAAAAGTTTAGAGCATTTGATAAACTCAAAAAATTCTCAAAAGATTTTGATAAAGGTGGACGAAGATGAAAAACCATATAGAAGAATGTATAGCAGTAGCATCTTTATTTGGAAATGATATGGTTCTCGGTAAAAACCGAGATAGAAATTATAATCCAAATCTAAAAGTAGTTAGGGAACTAACTGGTTATGGTGTTGAGTTATGCTATGTGATAGACCAAGATACAGATTGGACAGAGGGAATGAATTCTCACGGAATCGGTTTGGTAAATTCTGCATTATTTGTAAAACGAGATGAGAAAGATTTTGATAAGTCAAAGAAAAAGAAAGCAATGTCTAAAGATGGTGCAAGAATTAGAGAGGCACTTTCAAAAACAACTTTACACGATGTTGTAAAATCATTAGTATCATATCATGGTGGGATTAAAGGTCATACTTTAGTTGGTGATGGTAAAAAATTTGTAATAATAGAAAATACGAGTAGAGTTAAACCAGTAGTAAAGATAAAAGATTTAAGTAAAGAACCAATAGTAAGAACTAATCACGGAATAGAACATACTGAACAAGGTTATCAGAGAGGAAACGATAAACTATCTTCAGAATTAAGATTGATGAATGCATTAAATGTTCTTCATCAGACACCACATTATAAGGAATTGTTTCCTGCGTTTTATAATCATAAACAAGATAAGGGACCCAAATATGATTTAGTAAGGGCACAGAATAAACTTTGGACATCAAGTCAGTTGATTATGAATTTAAATAAAAGAGAAATGATACTTTATCTTATTCCAGGAGCAGTAAAGTTTCTTGGTATAGAAAATAGACTTCCAAATGATTACGAGTCTAAACTCAGTTTTATTGTAAAAGAATATGAGCATGCTCCACAGGAAAAATATAAACAGTTTGTTCCAACTACGAAAAAACCTAAATATAGTGCTCTTGTAGGAGAACTTGTAAATCCAATTTTGAAGGAACATGAATTAGAACAACTTAATGAGGCAGGAGAGGGTTATTTTTACCCACGAACTATGTTGGATTATATAAAGGGTTCTGGATATGATTCGGTGAAGAGAGCAAATAGTACTATTAAGTCAATAAAAAATCGGGCCAAGTCAGAACAAAAAGAAATTGTAGAAACAATGTATAATAGAGCCAAATATCACGATACACAAACAAGTGGTATGAGAGAAGCAATGGAAATTTTTGAAAAATGGTTAGCAGAAGATACTAAAAAGATTAAAAAAGTAGTTGGTATCTATGGTGGTAGATATCAACCATTTGGTCCACATCACAAAAAAACTTTTGAATGGTTAAAGAAACAAGTAGATGACGCATATATTACGACTTCTAATATAAAGAAACCACCCAAACACCCTATGAATTATAAAGAAAAACTTCGTCATATAACTAAAATGGGTATTTCATCGGGTGAAGTTGTAAATGAAAGAGTTCCATTGGTAGCAAATAAAGTGCTAAAAAAATACGACCCTGACACTACTGCCGTGATATATATATTCGGTGAGAAGGATGCCGGAAGATTAGCTGGTGGAAAGAAGAAAAGTGGTGGTTTATCATATTTTCAAGATTATAAGAAGAATAAGAACAATTTAAAAGGATATGAAGAACACGGATATTTTATGACTGCACCGCACGTTTCTAAAAGGGTTGGTGGAAAAGAAGTTAGTGGAACGGTAATGAGAGAATTACTCGGTTCACAGAAATTTTCAGACGAAGAAAGACGGAAGTTATTTAAAGATGCATTCGGTTATTTTGACGAGGGTGTTTATTTAATGATGCATAATAAGTTTAAGAAGTTATTTAAATGGACGGAAGAAGGAATTACTGAAGCAACTGGTGGAAAACTGATAGCAGCTCGAAATAAAGGTCACCTTAAAAATTCAGGAGAAACTGCATTAGACGCGAACGGAATAATTTCAAAATTTAAAGGTAGGGGGGACATTTCGGACGCATTTAGTTTTGCCGTAAAGGATTTAGAGAAGGCAATAGGTGGATTATCTGATAAACAACGAAATAAGATTTTTATGAATGGTAAGGCTTGGATGAATTTAGAGGTTATGTGGCCTAAGTCAGCAAATGTGATTAATTATGATAAAGCGGAGATAGTATTTCATGGAGCACTTGAATATGATGATAGTGGAAATGCTGTGGGAGAGGCAAAAGATAGTGCAAGAATGTTAGCCGGTATGATTAAACAAGTAAATAAGAATATACAGAAACATTATAAGATTGGAAAACCAAATTTCCTTACAGTTCCTAAACATCAGGATTTTGACAAGAAGAAAAAGTATTTTTTGAATAAATTATCCAAATTACAAAGAGAATATAAATTAAAAGACAATGATACATTAGCACTTTACCATCAGAAGTTTTGGGAAGATTTTATTAAACAAGGTGAAGGTATGTATACATCTGGAATCCCCAAGAAAGTGCAGAAAAAACTTGTTAAACGGTGGGCATTTTTTGATAAGAGTTATAAGATAGCCACAATCAAAAAAGATTTAGAAAAATACCCGGCATTTTTAGAATGGGTTTTAGGTGTTGATAAAGATAACCATGCAGCAATAGTTAAAGCAAATATGAAACCATTTGAGGAGTTATTTTTTGAGGTAGGAGCAGAAATAATGAAAAATGTGAGTGGTTGGTTAGCAGCAAGTCCAGATTCTACGGTTCAACGAGTGAAAAAACAATTAGATACGGCCATTAAGAATGTTAGAAGTGGTGGAGACTTGAAAAAACTTAATACATTAAAATTACAATTAGATAAATTGAATTCAATAGGTGGATTAGACTCAATAGTTCCAAGTGAGGGAATAGTTTTCAAATATAATGGAAAAACATTTAAATTTACGGGCGCATTTGCTCCAATCAATCAAATAACAGGACTTATGACATTCTAATGGAAGATTTCGAAGATTTTCAAGAAATTTTTAAGATGAAAAAGATGAATAATATTAAATTTATTATTAATATTATTGGTTTGGTGGGTGCATTAGGTGGTGGATGGTACAAATTAGAAAATAGGGTATCTAATTTGGAAGAAGAAATTAATAAACAGAGTGAAATTAAAAATATACAAGCAGAAATAGAATTAATGAAAAGGGATCAAGAACTTGAAGATTTAAAATTCAAGATGAAACTTGATTCGTTACAAAGGAGTTAGTTTATGAACGAACATCAAAGACACGTTAAGGCAAGACAAGATATTATGAAGGGTAATACACCCGAAAAACGAATTTTTGTCCATATGGAAGATTTAGAAGCAAAAAAGAAACGACAGGATGAAGTAAAGGCGGATAGAGAGAAAAGAAATGACCGAATGGACGTTTTAAAGGATGCAAAAATACCTTGGTTTTGTCCAGAATGTAATAAAGTGATGAAACAGAGGCTGGATGATAAAATGTACAGATTACATAATCATTGTTTTGATTGTCAAATAAAATTTGAGAATAAACTTCGCATTGAGGGTAAATATGAAGAATGGGAAGAAAAAAAGGTGTTAAATAATCAACTTTCTTATATAAAAGATCAAATTAATAGTATAGATGATTGGAAAGATGAGACTTCGAAACCTTTAGAAGTTTTTGATCAGGTAGGAGTTCAAGATGTAGAATTACATACTGAAAAATGGAGTCAAAATAAGGAAAAGGTTGAGGAAATGTCTAACGAAGCTCTCGAAGAATTAAATAAAATGAAAGAAGATGTTGAAGAAAAACTGAATAGTTTTGAAATTTAATATTTATAAGTGTGTCAGTGTATATTGGAGAAAATGAATGATTAAATTAAAAGATATGATGAGTGAAGCTGATGAAGATAGTGTATCGACCGCGGATGAAAAACAGGCTAAACGGCTTAAGAAGCCATTAACAAACGCCATTGCAGGAATTGGAAGGTCAATCGATAACATCAACAAAATGATGTCAGATTTTAATTCTCCTGGTTTGAAGCATGCATTTATAGATGCAATCAAAATTGGTGTAAAACGTCAGGGTAAATTTGATGAACGAGCAGCTTACAAACGTTTTGAAGATTATTACAAAAGATAATGATTAAAATGAAAGAATTAATAAAAGAGGGTAAATTATCCGATAAAGAAGCCGGAAAGATTTTAGATGAATTAGTTAAATTATTTAAAAGTAATAAACATGGTGATTCATTAAAATATTTATTTACAGATAGAACTTATAGAAGATATGCTATAAGAGCAATTAGGAGCTCACTTTTATGATCAAAATGAAGAAATTATTGGAAGAAAAAGTAGATATTGATGATATTTCTTGGAATCACCAAAAATTATTAAAAGTTGGTGGAGATTATATTCATAAGACTCGTGATGGACGACTTTGGTATGAACTTGATGATGATATTAAAAAGAGTAAGAATAGAACTTTAATAAAATACTTTAAGGAGTATGATAAAGCTCGTCTTAAACTTCAACATGCCGGTGCAATGTTGACAAGGGCATTTAATTTGGAAAAAAGATGATTAAATTAAAAGACATACTAATAAATGAAACAGCATCTACCCGTGCAATGAGAGATTCTGAAGATGGGGCTTCAAAACAATTTCTTAAAGATTTTGATAAGGCATTTAAGAAGAAATCTAAAGAATTGGGATATGGTAAGTTAAGTAAAACGGTCAAGTCTTACAATGTTCAAGTATCTAAACCTGCTGGATTTAATAAACCAATAACATTTGATAAGAGAAAAGGTATTGAGGTGGATTATCAAATTGGTGATTTCGTTAGACCTGGTAGAGAATTGAGCACTTATAAATTAAAAGATTTTATTAAAGATATGAAAAGAGGATTTAGTGGATATAAGATAGAAAAGACAGGTGTAAAAACTCATTTTTATTTATCAAAAGGTGGAAATACATATCACTTATCATACACACCAACAATTGCAACGTCTCATGTGATGGGAAGTTCGAGAGTATAATGAGAGATTATTTAAAAGAATTTAGTGGTGATGTCATAGGTGATTTTTTAGTTGAGAATGATATTAGTGATATTTTAAAAGAAGGAACTGCAGGTAGAAATGCACCAGTTGATGACGGTCCACCTACATTTTATAGAACTTTGACTCAATATAAACAAGAGTCAGAAGATTGGATACAACAATTACAAAATGATTTAGGATATAAAGTAATTAATTACATATTGAGTGATGGGGCAATGGATCCCGAAGAAGATTATACAATGTCTCATAGAGCAACAAATCCTATATCACATGGAGAGGTAAAAAAGTATAAAAAGACTTTACGAGATGTGATGGATAATTTAGGTTGGAGAGTAGTTAAATGGATGGGAGTTGATAAAGACCAACAAATGGCAGGTCCACCCGTTGCATCAGGAGTTGATGCATTAAGTCGTCAAGAAGATGATGAAAAGCGAACAAATGATGCAGCAAAGAAAAGTGGAAAGAAATTTAGTGGTAAGAAAAAACGACCAAGACTTCATGTTGAAAAATATCAACCACTAACAAAAGATTGGTGGGATGATACAGTTAGAAAAGAATTATTATTAGAGGGTGGAGCATACGGACATATGGCACATCCTTTTGACGATAAAGATTTGACATTTAAAGATTTAAAAAATATCATAGAAATGGGATTGGGTGGAGAGTTAAATCGTGAAGATAATGTCACAGAAAAACTTGACGGACAAAACCTTATGATAAGTTGGAAAGTATAGTGAATATATTAGAACAGAAATTATGGAATTTAA
>Ga0208793_1000159_pt1 | contig 46664 bp, 36 predicted proteins | sample 17_taG_FD_184092 | JGI IMG/M metagenome (GOLD analysis project Ga0208793, IMG submission 184092) | Marine viral communities from the Subarctic Pacific Ocean - 17_ETSP_OMZ_AT15314 metaG (SPAdes) (version 2) | ecosystem: Environmental > Aquatic > Marine > Oceanic | place: Pacific Ocean | collected... | reverse complement strand
AACATGTCGACAATGACGTTCTGAGCAAATCTAAGAAACTTTTTTTAATTTTTAGTATACTTGTGCCAGTTAAATTTTTAACCTATCTTAAAACAAACTAAAATCAATTTGGGGTAACTAAAATATGTAATATATTAGTTTAATTTAATATACTAGTGTATTATATATTATATATATATTATATATATTATACTATATATAGAGGGGTAGCCAATTTGTCTAGCCGAGATAGCCATAATGTCCAACTCTTAATAATTCTGTTAAAAACTTGTTAATTAATTGCATCTGAACAGTCGTTCATTTTCTTAAATTGCATGACATGTATATGATTGGTCAGAAAATAGCAGTTAAGATTTCAAAGAAATATAACGATGAGGTCGAGTTTTCTTCTGGAGAAAAACTGTATATGGACGTTACCTGGAATCCAGAACATCACGTTACGATATGTGGAGAGGTCGTGGCTTTACCTAGAGGAGAGTGGTGTAAAAACACAAGAGGAGATTGGATCAAGCAGGAGTTACAAGTAGGTGATCTAGCCTATTTTAATTATCTGACAGTTCAAGATGATAACCTTGTAACAGACGAAAGGGACGTTTACCTTGTCGATTTAGAAGAGTGCTTTTGTTTTGTGAGGAGCGGAAGTCTTACTGCTATTTCCAATCATGTATTAGTGGAACCATTTGTTATTGAAGATAAAATAGGATCCATTTATGTAGGGGTACCCAAGAAGAGTGAAGAAGAGGGATATGTTAGGCATATAGGTACACCAATGAAAAATCAAGATGAACTAGGTTTAATAAAGGGGGATATGGTGAGATTCCATGAGAGAAATGCCTTTTTAAACAAGATCGAGGGTGTCGAATATTATGTAATGAAACAATCAGATCTACTGGGGAAAATAATTGGAAGGGCCATATAACATACCAAAATGTATATTTGAACATGCGAGATTATATGTCGATACTCGTGTGATGGCTAACCGAGACCACTACAAAAAACTTTATTGGAAATCTAGAAGTTACTTATACAAACACCCTATACTGTTTGATGAGCCAATAGACAATGAATTTTATACAGATTTTAAGGGAATATTAGCCGAATTATTAGTTAGACACCATTTTGATTTAAAAGGGGTTAATTATACTACCTCAGCCTTTGTTAAAGATAAAGGAGTTAGTGATGCTGATTTAATAGTAAATGATCAAAAGATTGATGTAAAAGGTTGTGAGAGATCTTTAAAGGTTAACATGTTTACTATAGAAAAACTGGATGTAGATTATATATTATTTGTGCTGTTTCTATCGGATCAAAGGTATATACTATTAAACTTTAAAAAGAAGGATATAAAAGACTGGGATATAGTTACTATAAATGATCGTAACAAGTATTACGAGTACAAGGTTGATAAACGTCAGTTTAGAAAATATGACACCCCCAATCAAACTACCCCCAAATAAAAAATTTTAAAAATGAGTAGACTAGATTTATGAAAAAACATGTAAAATTATATCACGATGCATTTATGTACGAACCAGGAGATTGGATAGGATGTGAGGTTTGTGATACTACTGCTGTCGATATACACCATATAGATCCCAGAGGTATGGGAGGTTCAACAGAAAAAGATAGCCCTGAGAATTTAATGGCATTATGTAGGGAGTGTCATTCATATTTTGGAGATAAAAAAAAGTTTAAAAAAATGCTTAAAACAATGCATTATGAAAGAGTCGAAAATATCTATAAATCATTTAGCAGCGACCAAACTGCCTAAACCTTTATTAAGAGATTATATATTACAATTGAAGATAGATGATCCATACCACCCTGCGATAAAGTTGCTTCAAGTTCATTGGGATAGTATGTTATAAGTTTTGTACTGCTCGTTCGATTTTGTCTACAACAGACATTTTCACACCATAAAGATCTGGTGAGTTAGCATTTTCTAATGCTGCTAATACATCTAGAAGTAATTCAACCTTTCTAATTGCTAGAACATCTACTGCGTTTTGATCACTAAGTATAAATGGTTGATTCTCCCCTGCTGACATATTATTTTTTCTTTTTGATTTTTTTTATTTGCTGAATCATTTGTTTAGATGGTTTATTTCCAGAGCCTTTTGCTGCTCTTATATTATCCCACAATCCTCTTTTAGAATAACTTCCATCTTTACGTTTTATCATTTCTCCCATAACTTAGTATTTAGGTTTTGGTTTCGGTTTAACTTTAGGTTTAACTTTTTTAATTTTTGTGTAATTCATTATTTCCCTACTTTATTCATTGCTATTTTATGTGATTCAGAAAAAGATTTACCATTTCTCATAGCCCCTATCATATATTTTATATGTTCTAGACTATGATGTTTTTTATGTTTTTGCATGGTAGATTTCTGTCTAGAAGACAAACCATTCATATTTATTTTTTTTGAATCTTTTTCCATTTTTTAATTGTTTTATGAACCACAGCCCACGCATTCAATATACGAATCTGTAGGTTTAACACCATTAATTTTCATGTTCAAGTTATGAATCTTATCAGCAATTTCCATTTGCTCTCCAAAATCAGAAGTCATAGATTTTAATATTTCTAATTCTTCTACTTGTTGTTTTAAATCTTTAGACATTAATTATTGAAATTTTGTTTTACCACTTACTTTTCTAGCCTCGGTTACCTTACCCTTTCTTCCACTTCTACCTAACATGTATGACCCTCCATTAGCCTTAAGAAATTTTACTAAACCAAAGTAGCCTAATTCGTCATATTTTTTTCTTAAAAAACCAGGAGAATATTGTTTGAAATTATTTTCATCTTTAACATCATCTGGAACTTTATTCCATTTTCTTGCCATTGAATCCCATCCAAACGTGTCAGGATCAAAACTTCCTGGAATTACTTTTGTGAAGTCACTTCTATTTTGTGTGATTTTCTTTTCTGATTTGAAATCTTTTATGTGTTTTTTTGCTGCTATATCAAACTCTTCAAAAGTATTGAATTTTTGTTGAACTCCTTTATTATTCATTTCCCATAATTGCTCAGTAGATAAACCAGTTCCTTTATATTTCTCACCTGTATTTATTATCTTATACCTTTCGTTTGCAGTGTTTTCATCTCCACCCACATAAGTCCATTCTTGATTAGGATCAGGATCATTTATCCTATTTTCTCTTTCTTGTAATTCTCTTGTTCTGGCAGCACTAGCCTCAAATTTTTCTTTCTTTTCTTTTTCCATTAAAGCCAAAATTTGATCATCTGTCATTTTTTGAACTTCTTCTCTATTTAACTTACGATTTATCTTGAAAGATCTTATTTTATTTTGCATCTTTCTTTCCATTTTAGCACTATCTCTCTTTATTTTTTGTTCCTCTGCTAATCTTTTCTTTTCGGCAGTTCTTTTTGCTAATACTTCTTTTGGAGTTAATTTTTTTATTTCCTTAACGTCTGTGCTAGTAGATGTAGATGGTTCTTTACTTTCAATAGAAATTGGGTTCTTTCTATTTAAAAGGGCTTGCTTTCTTTCCTCTATTTTACGTTTACGTTCTTCTAATGAAGAATTTCTTTTTGCTTCTAATTGGGCTCTTTTATCTGCTAACAATTTTTTTCTAGCCGCAATTTTTGCTTCTTTTGCTTTCTTAGGATCAATTTGTAATTCTTCGTCTTCCATAACATTTATTTAAACATTGCTTCACTCATAGCGTTATAGTTGACGCTCGCATTAGGATCTAATGTAGAGGTATTATAAGTACTTGGACTATCTTTTAAGTCTTTGTTTTTTAATCTTTGTGCACGAATTCTTGCTGCTTTTTCAAGTTTTAACTGCCTCTTAGTTTTTTTAACAGGTTTAGGTGCCTTAATTGTAACTTCATCAGGTTTTAGTTGCATAGGTTTTATACCAGATTTTTTTATTACACTGACTGGTTGTAACTTAGGTCTATCCATAACTTATGATTTACATTTCTTGCACTTGTTATAAGGCTTTCCGCACTTACACATTTTTTTTATTTTAGAATAAGCCATTATTTATTTTTATTTAAATCTTTAGAACTTTTAGCGTTTAACATATTCGCTACGTCTTTTCTGTTTTTTCTAATTTTTGCGTTTTTTTGTCTTCTTATAGCGGCTTTTCTTCTGAGTCCTGCTAAAATTTTTCTGTCTTTAGCATCAATTTTACCATCGCCATTGAAGTCTTCTAATTTAATTTCTTTACCTGGATCATTCATAATTTTATTTATTAATTTATTTATGCGTTTTTAATTCTACTTTTTTCTATTCTACCTCTATTTGTAGATTGATTTTCAAATCCTACAATCTTGCCACCTTTATGTGAAGCATCTTTCTTGTCTCCATTACCATAAGTACCTTTATCTCTATTGTACTTATTAAGAAGTGCTCTATATCTTATCATAGCAGGTGATGACTGAAACTTTTTATATTCGGCTTTATAGTCTCTTTTACCTGACATTATCTTTTCTTATATTTATCTATTCTCTCTTGTCTTTGTCTATTCTTTTCTATAAATTCTGCTGATACTTCATCAAACCCTTCGTCTCCAGGTTTATATGTAACTCCATTTTTAGTTACTTCTCCTACACCTATTTTACCATCTTTTCCGTAGGCTAAACCTATTGTACCTGACAATGTATTTCTTCGAACTTTAGTTTTGGTTTTCTTAATTTTAGTTACTTTATCTTTTTTGTCTTTATTTTGATCTGTATTTATTGATGTTTCTAATTTACCTGAAGAAACACTATTTGGATTATTTTCTTCTTTTTTCTTAATTACAGGAGGTTTTTCTTCTTTTTTCTTAATTACAGGTATTTCTTCTTTTACCTTATTTACAATTTCTTTACTTTTCTTTTTTACTTTTTTAATTGTTTTACTAAAACGAGAAGGCCCTTTGGCTTTTTTGTATTTTGCCTTAGCAATTAAACCTTTAATTTTCTTATTTATATTATATGCTTCCTGATAGTTACCAGATTCCTCAGCAAGTTTTGCTTTTAATCTAAGTTTTTCAATTTTATCCATTGTCTTTATCTTTGTTTTCTTGTCTCAAATAGTACCAACGTTGTGCGGTATATCCGATACTAATTATAAGTAGTGAGATTTTTAGCACTGTATCGATTTCGGTCATAGAGATTGTTAGCGTCCCTGCGTTAATAAGGTATAATTTTAAGTCTTGCATTGTCATCATGGGGTTACCAGGTTTTACAGGCCCAATATCTTGCTTTCCATCTTGGACCTGGATTATCACATTTATGTCTAGCCCTAAAAGACTTTCTTCTACTAGGGATATTTTTTTTAATTTTCATGTTAGGGTCCCCAAAGTGAACGACAGTAACTTTTCCGTTAGGTTTTTTTACATAAACCTTACTTTTTTTTGCTGCTCGTTCTGATTTCATCACTTTATTGAGCGTAACGCTCTTACCCTGATACAGTGCCATAACAATAAATTAAAGGGTAAATATAAAGGATGCTATAATTATAGGCCTAATAATTTTATACTCAATACACTGTCTTAAAACTCGAACCTAAATTATGATAAGCCCTTGAATATTATATTTTATTTTTACCAAAAACCAACAATATGTCTTTAACTGAAATCTTCAATATAGAAGACTTTAAGAAAATGATATTTAATCCGTTTAAGGTTAAGGGATCATTGAAAAAGAAGTATCCAAAAATGAAAATGTTTAGTAGTTTTCAATCTGCTGAAGATCAGATGATTGCCTATGTTCTTTACATGTATGATCAAAATACACCAATGAAAGAGCAGTTCCCTGATTTAAAAATTAGAAAGGAACAAGCCGCAATTTTATCTGGGTATGATCTTGTTAAAGATAATGAGAAATTACATGAAATGTTTTTCTTTCAATCATCTAAAATCATTGATATGGTAGATGAATTTTTAAGAAAACAAAATAATAGAATATGGTCAATGATTGTTTCTAATGAACAAACTTTTTTTGAATACCAGAAAAAACTATTAAGTCCTGTTGAGGGTGACAGAGATAAAGACATTTTACAGGCTTTACAAATTAAGTCGAAAATAATGGATGATCTAAATACTATAAATGATAGATTAGATTCATACTATATGAAATTGTATGGCGAAGATCAAGAGTTATTAAAAACTATAAAAGCGGATAAAAGACTTACACCAGAATTTATTGCAAATTTATGACAGTAGATATACAAGGGGTAGAATTTACTTTGCCGCCAAAAGGTAAAGTATTTAATATCATAAACAAAGAAACTGAAAAAAGACCTATAATAACTAGTTCTTCAAAAAAGGTGGACCAAGTTTGGATAAGAACACAGTTACCAGAAAACTATGAATATAAAAGAAAAGAAGAATTAGCCAAGCAGTCAGAAGATAAAGATTATTTTGATGTAGAGTTAGAAAATTTTAGATCACAAGAATGGGATAGAAGGTTAAATGGGGTATGGTTTATGAATAATGGAAAGCCTGAGTATATAACAGGAATGCATTATTTGTTTCTAAATTGGTGGAAAATAGATATCGGATATCCAAATTTTAGAAAGGTAGATCAAGAATATTTTTATTTTTTACAATCATGTATTGATAATCCTGATTGTTTAGGAATGATAGAATTAACAAAACGTAGACAGGGTAAAACTGTAAGAGCAGGAGTGTTTATGTTTGACTTAATATCAAGATCAAAAAACAAAAATGGAGGCATACAATCAAAAACAGCAAGCGATGCTAAAAACAATGTTTTTGCTAAATCTATTGTAGGGCCATTTAAGAAGTTGCCAGATTTCTTTAGACCAGTATATGATCAGTCTAAAGGAGTTACACCAACTTCAGAATTAAGATTTTATAGAACAACTAAGCGTGGGCGAAAGTCGCTTGAGGACTTAGGTAAACCAGAACTTGAATCACAAATTGATTGGAAGAGTTCAGATAAATATGCATATGATGGAACAAAAATTCACCGATACCTTGGGGACGAGGTTGGTAAAACTATGGAAGTTGATGTCTGGGATAGGCATAATGTTGTACGTTTCTGTTCGGAACTGGATGGCGAGTACATTGGAAAATTACTTTACACAACCACTGTTGAGGAAATGGAATCAGGTGGTGAATCATTTAAAAAACTTTGGGATTCAAGTAACCAGGAAGATAGAAATATTCATGGTCGTACTCCCAGTGGATTATTTCGATTCTTTACACCCTCTTTTAAAACCTTATACTTTGACAAATATGGTCATGCAGATGAAAAACGTGCTAAGGAGTATTATTTGGCTGAGCGTTCAAATCTTATTAATGATGATCGTGCTTTGTCTAGTATTATTCGAAGGAATCCGTTTACTATTGAAGAGGCTTTTCGTATAGATGGAGAGAGATCTTTATTCAATGCAATGAAATTAAACGATGCAATTGATCGTATTTCATGGAATGAAAACCTATATACTAAAGGTAATTTTGAGTGGGTTGGAGAAAAAGAAACTGGACATGTAGAATTCAAACCTATGTCTAACGGTAGGTTTAAGGTATCGTATTTATTTGATGATTTCAAAGATTCTAATAATGTAATAAAAAGAGGTAAAAATTACTTTCCAACTAGAAAAGGTGAATTCACTATGGGATGTGACCCATATGATCATGACAGTACTGTAGATCAAAGAAGATCAAATGGAGCCTTCTATGTGTACAAGAAACACAACTCAGTATCAAATTTTTATGACAGTTCATTTATAGTTGAATATATTTACCGACCAAGTACCGCAAGACAATTTTACGAAGATGTTTTAAAGTGCTGTCACTATTATTCTTGTGATCTCCTGTTTGAGGATAACAAGATTGGTATAAAAAATTACTTTGAAGATAGAGGTTATTCTGCCTTCTTAATGTATTTACCTGGTAGTGCTAAACCTGGTATGAGTGGGTCTGTAAAAACACACCAACAAATAGCAGAAGTAACAGAAGACTATATAGAAAATAATGTTGATAAGGTTTGCTTTCCAGAATTGTTAAAAGACTGGTTAGAATTTGATATAAGTAAAACAACAAAATTTGATGCGGCAATGGCAGCAGGATATACACTTATAGCAGACAAGAATATACTCTTAAAAAATTACCTAAGAAAAGGAAATTTAGTTGAGGCAAAAAATATGTTTAAAAAGTTTAAGGTAGGATGATAAAACACAAAGAAAAAGCAAACTATCCAAACCATAATATTGACCCTTCTGAAAAGGGCAAGGATTGGTGTTTGTCATACGCTAAAGCAGCGTGGTCAGATTATACTAATCATGGGACACAATCATTTCATAATAATAGAGGCACATATCCTAAGATAAAAGACTACGCACAAGGTAATCAGTCTATTAATAAATATAAGCAGTTATTGAATGTTGACGAATCAGACAATGAAAGTTGGTTTGCGATTGATTGGACAGTATTACCAATTGTTCCAAAATTTAGAAGAATTGCTTTAGGTAAATTAAGTAAATCAGAATATAACATTACAGCAACTCCTATAGATGCATTGGCTCAATCTGATATAGAAATGTATTATAAGAATACAAAAGCCAAAATGGATTTAAGAAACATGGCTGCTAAATCTATGCCTGGTATAGAAGAGTTTAGTGCACTTAAAGCAAAACCACAGGATCCACAAAATGATGAGGAATTAGATATGCATATGGCTTATACATATAAGCATAATGCTTCTATTGAAATGGAACAAGGGATTGATTTAATCTTTCATACAAATGATATGGAGGAAAAGAGAAAACAAATAAATGAATGTCTATTTGATTTTGGTGTAGCAGGATATAAAGAGTTTATAGATAGCAATGGTGCTGTAAAAATAAGAGTTATAAATCCAGGTAAACTTTTAATTTCTCATTGTAATAAAAGAGATTTTTCAGACAAAATACATATTGGAGAAATTACCGAGATGTCTATTGCGGACTTAAAACAAAGAGCAGGCAATCAATTTGATGAAAAAGAATATCAAGATATAGCAGACAGACATTCAGGAAGACAAGGAGATACTAAAATGTTTCCTAGTAATAAAAAGTTTTACAAGCACTACGATGATAGAAAAATATTAGTTTTAGACATGGAGTTTTTCTCTGTAGATCAAATGGTTCATGAATCAAGAACAGATAAAAGAGGAAATAAAAGATTTGGTAGAGCAGGATATAACAGTTACAATAAAAAGAAAAATAAATTTATAAGATCATCATATAAAACAGTTTATAAAATATCCTGGATTGTAGATTCAGATTACTGTTTTAATTTTGGTTTGTGTACTGATATGAAAAGAGTCAAGTCAAACTTGATGGATACAGATTTATCTTATCATTTATTTTCACCAGACTTTCATAATATGAAGCCACTAGGTATAATGGAACAATTAATACCTATTGCAGATCAAATACAAATATCATGGTATAGGCTTCAAAATACAATTAATCAAGCAAGACCGAAAGGTATAATGATTGAACTTGGTGCTTTAGAGGATATACCTTTAGGAGCAGGTGGTCAACAAATGAAACCTATGGATGTAATAGACTTGTTTAATAAGACAGGTACGCTTGTATATAGAAAAAGTGATATCGGAGGTAAGCAAACAAATTACAAGCCAATAGAGGAGTTAGAAAATGGATTAGGTAGAGATGCTATGACTTATTATCAAGTTATACAGAACAACATTGAAATGATTAGACAAATAACTGGTTTAAATGAATTCACTGATGGCTCAACTCCTGATGCTAGGTCTTTAACAACTACTGCTAAATTAGCAGCCCAAGCAACTAATAATGCTTTAGCACATATAGAACAAGGAGAAAGAAGACTTTTAGAAAGATTGGCTTCTGCGGTAATAGTTAGGTTGCAAGATTCAGTAAAGAAAAGACCAATAGAAGGTTATATCAGATCATTAGGTAAAAACACAATGGATTTTTTCAAAATGACTAATACCGTATCTAAACACGAGTTTGGAGTGAAAATTGAAGATAGACCAACTGAAGAACAAAAAGCAAGACTTATGCAAATACTACAGGCTAGTGTTGCACAAGGACAAGTAGATTTTGAGGATGCTGTATTTATTGAGCAAATAACAAATTTAAAACAGGCTCAACAAGTATTAGCATACCGTATAAAAAAGAAACGAGAAGAAGCACAGCAACAGGCTATGCAACAGCAACAGCAAAATGGACAGATACAAATGCAATCTGCACAGTCTGCTGAACAGTCTAAGCAGCAAACTTTGCAAATGGAAATGCAGGCTAAAATGGAAATGGAAAAACTTAAGGCAGAACTACAATCTCAATTACAAAAAGAGAAGTATCAGTTCGAACTAGAGTTAGCAGGCATGAGAGAGCAAGGTTCAAGTGAAAGAAGTTTAATGGATAATTTACCAACAAAAGAAGCATTCATGGCAGGTATGCAAGAGCAGCCACAAGAAGAACAAGTACCTGGAGGAATGCCTCAACCACAATAATAAAAACAAAACAATTATAAATTATGGAAGAAGAACAATTCGATTTATCTGAAGTCAAAGTGATGGATGAGAATGGTGAGGCACAACCAGTTGAGATTTCACAAGAAGAAACAACAGAAGAGCCAACTGAAAACAACAACGAAGAAACAACATCGGATGTTGTAGAGGAACAAAGTGAGCCACAGGAAGAAGTAGAAGTGGCACAAGAAGAAAATGATGAAGAATCAGACACGTTAATTGACGATGATTCATCAGGTAGTATGCTTGAAGATACTGCTGAGTTATTTGAACAACTAGATGGTATATCAAAAGACTTGACAGATGGAAAAGCAGAAACATTAGAAGACTTTTTTGACGAGTATAAAAGGATGAGAGATTCATCTGGTACTCAATTTAAAGATGACTACATTAAAAATGCAGTCGAATATTACAATAAAACTGGATCGCTTACACCGTATTTAGAAGCAACTTCAGTTAACTATGGGGAAATGTCTGACGAACAAATCATGAGACGTGAACTAGAACAGGCTAACCCTACCCTATCTGCAAAAGCCATAGAGCGTTTGTATAATAGAGACATAGTTAACAAGTATTCTTTAGACGAAGATAAGTATGATCAGGAAGAGGTAGAACTTGGTAAGGAACTTCTGCAAGCAGATGCGACTAAACTAAGAAATAAGTTTGTTGACGAACAAAAAAACTTTACTCAACCTGAACAAAAAGAGACTGAAGATACTGAAACTGTAGACAATACTGAACAATTAGAAAAGTGGACAGAAACTGTTTCAACAAGTGATTACACTAAAGACGTGATGGATAACAAGCGTATTTTAATTAATTACAATGATGAAAAATTTTCTTATGAAGTGGAAAATCCTGATGAGTTAAAGGCTATGACAGTTGATAACAATAAGTTTTTTGCACTTTTTAAAGATGATAAAGGTCAAGTCGATTTTGACAAATGGTATAGAGTATTGGCTTACGCTTCAGATCCTGAGGTTTATGACTCATCTCTTATTGCACATGGGCAAGAAATAGGACAAGAAAAGGTTGTTAAAGATTTAAAGAACCCAACTAAACCTACAAAAAGCACACAGCAATATAAAACACCATCAAGTCCTTTAGAAGGATTAATTGGTGCACTGAGTAGAGGTGACTCAGATGTTAAAATAATTCGTTAAATAAAATTAAAAATTAAAAAATGGAAAATTCTAGTTATATAAGTTCTCTATCATTCCTACAACATTCATTTGTACAAGGGAGAGAGATCTTATCAAGCGTCTTAGACGTACAAAACGAAGAGGAAGGATTCCTTGACGTTATGCAGGCATTAGGCAAATTAAAGCCTACTAGCCAACCAGTATACCATGCATTCGTAAACGAAGCATTGTATAAGGATAATGTAATCACTGTTTCAGAAGCAGGATCAGGTACAGGCAAACAAGCAGGTATTGCAACTTCAGCAAGAGGAAATGCAAGAGTTGGTGACTTAATGATGGGAGTATCAGGTAATGTATATTTACTTACTGCAATTGCTTCAAATGGAGACATTGACTTTGTACCAGTAGATGGTGCAGGTATTGCAACTGATTACGATGCAAGTGGTGATAAATTTGTTGTATTCTCGAATGCACAAGGTGAAGGATCTGGATCTCCAGACCCAATCAAGTATGGCCTTACAAAGCAGTCTAATAGAGTGCAAATCTTTAAAAACAAATACAGAATCTCTGATGTTGCTAAAGCATCTAAGATTACTGTTGAGTATAAAGGTAAGCCTTACTTCATGTACAAAGGTACTTACGAAGCATTACAAAGATTTAGAGGTGATATCTCTAATGCTTTAATGTTTGGTGCAGGATCTGGTGACTTCTACGCAGGAGCATCTGTAGGAGATATGGCAATTGGCGGAAATGCAGTACAAACTACTAACGGTCTTAAACAAGAACTTAAGGCAGGTGGTATTTTAAACTCTGCTTCTCCTTATGGTTTTGATACAGACGTACTTACTACACTATCTAATCTTACTTCTGCTTTGAACAAAGCAAGAGCACCAAAAGATTATTGGATGTGGTTAGGAACTTCTGCTAACATTAAAATTGATAACGCTCTAAATGGTTTAACTAGTGCAGGATTAACTGGTGCTAGATTTGCTGTTGATGGTAAAAACATCGATTTAGGTGTTGACAAGTTTAGCCTATATGGAAGAACTTGGAACAAGAAGCAATTATCTATCTTAGATCACAATGAACTAGGTTCTACAGTAACTGGATCTGGTGAAATTTACCTTGTACCAACTGGACAAGTTAAAACTGCTCAAAGTGGTGGATCACAAGATTACCTACAAGTACGTTACTTAGAGGGAGATGGAAATAACTACTCTTTCAGAGAAACGTTGACAGGTGGACTTGCTCCAACTCCAACTAGTGCAGATTCAATTCTTGACGTAAACTACCAGGCTATTATGGGTCTAGAAGTTTTAGGAAAAGAACACTGTGCACTTGTAACAGGATTCTAAGAATCTTTTATTAATTCTAAGAAGGGGGGAGTTAACCCTCCCCTCTTTTTTATAAAACTTCAACAATTATGATAAAAACAAAAGAATATAATAACGTTAAAACACCTCCTCAACTAAAAAGAAATGAGGTAAAGGTATTTCAATACTTAAATGTAAAGGCAGATAAACAAAATCCTGGAAAGGTAGTAATGCCATCTGTTCACATGATACCAGGAGTAGATAGAGTATATGATAAAGATACGGATGATTATGTAGATATTGCATCTATTCAATCTTTAGGTGTTGGTGGAAAACCAATCTTTAGTACAATACAATTTACTAAACAAGAAAAAGGGTTAATGGCTTTAAGGGGTAGTAAAACAGGAGATAGAGAAATATATCAATATCTTATGATGTCTAACTATAATGCTTCTAATCCAAATAGAGACACTAGCATTGTTCCTTTATTTAAACTAATGGAGCCGAAGAAAGAGGCTGCTGATTCTAGAAAGCAAAGAACTTTAAGAAGAGACGCTATGAATGTCGCTGCTGAACTTTCTGCTGCTGAGGTAAGAGAATTCATTGCTGCATTAAATAAAGATGAAAAAAGAGATATTTCTATTCTTAGAGATGAGTTAGAAATTATGGCTGAAAAAAATCCACAACAATTTATTACTTTAAGTAAAGATAAAAATAAATCTATTCAAGCAAACTGTAAGTCTGCTATTGATAAGAAAGTGATCAGATTTGATAAGGCTACTAGTACATTTTTATGGGTTTCTACAGGAGAGACTATTGTGCAAGTGCCAAGATCATCCAAATCAAGTTATTTACAAGGGTTCACTAACTTTGTTTTGAGTAACAAAAATGGGGAATTAGTTTACGAAGAAATCGTAAAATTGCTTAAATAATTTGTTGTTGGTTTGTTTTGAAAGTCGACCAAGGTAAATTTATGCTGAGGTCGACTTTTTTTTTACTTAAAATATGAGCACATTCACTAATGATACAGGAGATGTATCTATAGATTTTACAATACAATTCGATCTAACCTCAACTCCAAAGTTGAAGGTTACGGATAACTCTACATATACCGCAGCACAAACAGGTATTAACGTTTATATTAAAATTACAAGACCAGATGGTATTGTGAGAAATTTTGATGCTAATGCATCTGATATAACAGGAAACTCAGGTAGTCTACCTATTTATGAGTTTGTACTACCTTTATCGCCAACAGATGGTCAAGTCAGTAAAGGATCTTATAAGGTCGAATATAATTTTACTGTTGGTGATGATGATACGGTAAAAGCGACCAAAACAATAGATTTTAATTACAAAAAAATAATTCTCACAACGTTCCAGGATATAAATGAATTTACACCTTTAGTGAAGGTAAAAGACACAACTCCTAGTTATGACGTAACTAACTACTCTTTAAACAGCATTAGTAGGGTTTTTAGCGGACAAAACAACGTTAGTGGGTCTTCTATATCAAATCAAACTACTACAGCCAATACAACTGCTGATAGAGAGTATTCATTAGCAGATTCACAGTCTAAGTTATACGACAATAAATACATTGTTGATTTGGAGGTGACCTTAACTCATACACATTCTACTTACAGTTGGTTTAGTGTAATATCAAAAAGCACTAAAAGAGATGTTGTAAAAGTATTTAAAGTTCCAACTAAGATAGAAATGATATCTTATTTTAATACTTTAAGAAATTTAGTAGAAACATATGATGGATACAACAAATCTCTATATGAGAAATACACAAAAAACTACGAATTTGTTATAACAAGTTTTGATCTTTTAGTTAGAAGATTAGATGCAGGATTAACAGATGACGACAACACAGATATTTTAAGAGATATTTTAGCAATTCTTAGAAACGATGTTCCAAGACAGCACACAGGAGATGAATTGACTACAATATCTTTACAAATTTTTTCTACAGGAATTAGTGTTACATGGACTTCTATAGAAGACATTCCTACTTACAATCCTTTTGCTACATATGAGAAATCATTTGCAACAGCAGCAAATCAATGGGATGTAACACATAGTTTAAATAAAAAGCCATCAGTCACACTCGTTGATGAATATGATAATATTGTGTATGGTGCTGTAGAATATGTAAATTTGAACGTTATAAGAATTACATTCAACACCCTCACAAAAGGTAAAGTATATTTAAATTAGAGCACTATGGCAATAGAATATTTACATCACATTAATCTCAGCGACAATGAGATCCAAAATGTTAAGTTAGACAACAAAACAACGACTCAAAGAGACGCTATGACTGCTGCGGCAGGTCACGTTATCTTTAACACTACTTTAAGTAAGTTCCAATTTTATGATGGATCTGCTTGGTTAAATCTACAGGATGAATTAGTTGCTTCTGAAGTAAGAGCAATGTTTTCTCACTCAGATGCAGGTGGTGATGGGAGTTTTTCTTATGACGCTACTACAGGTGTATTTACATATACAGGGCCAAGTGCATCAGAAGTAAGAGCACACTTTTCACAAGGTACAGGCATAACAATTACAAACGGTCAGATTGCTACCACTATCACACAATACACAGATGCAGACGTACAGTCTTATTTAAGTACTGGTACTGGAGTTACTCTTTCTAATTCTGGACAAATTTCTATTGGTCAAGATGTATCTGACAATGCAGATGTACAATTTAATGATATACAGATTGATGGTAATGCTATTATTGATGGTACCTTAGGAGTAAATGGTGATGTAACTTTAGGTAATGCAACTAGTGATACTGTAACAATTAAAGGTAATCTTAATGTAGAGGGATCAACAGTAACGGTTAACCAAACAGAGATTAATGTTCAAAACGCTTTTGTGTTCGAAGGAGCAACAGCCGATGCACATGAAACAACTCTTGCAATAGTAGATCCAACTGCTGATAGAACAATTAACCTTCCTAATGCAGATGGTACTATTGCTCTAACTAACCAACTAAGATCAGATGATGGTGTTAAGGATATTGTTGGAGGAATGGTTTCTAGTAATACAGAAACAGGATTGGCAGTAACGTATGATACTACAAATAAAAATTTAGACTTTGTTCTAACTAAAGATCCTACTATTACTCTTACAGGAGATGTTACTGGTTCAGGAACCATGACAAATCTTGGAAATGTATCTATTGCATTAGACACAGTAAAAAATAAAGCAGCAAATGGAACAGGTCCTTCAACAACTGGAGACACTGATTTTACTTTTCAGCATAGTTTAGCAACCTCTAATGTTATTGTACAAGCATTTAAATCAAGTAAGATGGTAATGTGCGATGTTGAGATTGTAGATTCTAATAATGTAAAACTTGTGTTTGCACAGGGACAAACCGCAGACAGTATAACCGTAAACGTTATTTCTGCTGCATCATAATAAATAGCAGAACATGGCAATAGAATTCTTAAATGGGATTGATCTAACTGGAACGTTAGAATTAAAAACACTTACTACGAATACAGACTCAACGACTGCGTTGGTCATATCTGGTGATGAGGTTCAAAAAAGAGCCTTAGGTTCACTTGCTTTTAGTAGTGCTACTATACCTACAGACTTTGTATCTGCTGCCAATGGTGGAACATTTAGTGGTAATGTAATTGTAGAAGACAGTGAAATACATGTTGGCGATACAAGTGGAGATAGTTGGACAAGAATACTACACGCTCAAGCAAATGGTTACGGTTTTAACTTCCAACACTCTAACGCTACTGTACTTGTAAACGAACAAGGAAGCACAAATCAGGCTTTGGTTTTAGGTGATGTTGATGCAGGAGATCAAGATGGTTTATTTGGTATTGCACATAAAACAGCCACAACTAGTTGGGCAAAAGTTTTAAATTTAAAAGGTAACGGTGAACTATATATAGGCTCTGATGGAACAAAGCAAGTTTATCACGAAGGTCACAAGCCTACCCTAGCAGAGTTAGGTGCTGCTGCTGACACAGTAGTAAACCAAACAGACTTCGTATCTAAAGCAAACGGTGGAACTTTTAGTGGGGCTATAACAATAAATAAAAATGGAGATGCCCTTAATTTAAGATCCACAACAAACGCACAAAAAAGTCGTATTACATTTAGTTCTGATGTTCCTGATGATCAAGTTGGATATATAGAATATACTCACTCAAATAGTGTTTCTTATGGAAGTGGTGAGGCTTTCATTATAGGAGGTAACCAAACAACTACGACTATACTTGCTGATGGTAAGTTAATGTATGACGAAGGTATATACTCTAAACCTGCAAGTGGAACTGGAGCAGGAACAAGAAAAGATTCTAATTGGGATACTGCCTACGGATGGGGAGATCATTCATTAGCAGGTTATGCTTCAGGAACTATACCAACAGACTTCGTATCTGCTGCAAATGGTGGAACTTTTTCAGGTGCTGTAAAGATTGATGGAAGTTTTAAATGGGCAACAACTAACGCTACTAGTTATACATACTCTAATGCTGATACATTAGGTTTATATATTGAAACAGTAGGGTCAACTGCTGCGTTATCAGATATGAGGTTTCAAGCAAGAGCCGCAGGAACAGGTAACTACAGTTCTATAAAAATTAAACCCTCAGATCAATCAATTCTACTAGGTACAAATGGATCTACTAGGTTAAAATTAGATTCGTCTGGTGACGCAACTTTTACAGGGGATGTAACATTATTAGAAGATTTATATGCTACTAATCAAAATTTAAAATTTCACGCAGGGGGAACCCACGTTATGAATATTGATGTAAACGGTAAAGTTTATCCAAATACTCATAATGTGTATGATTTAGGTCATAGTCCAACACTTGCTTGGAGAAACATTTACTCTTCAGGAACAATATATGGTACAAGTGCAACTTTTACAGGTGACATTACTAGCACTGGTTTAACGGTTGACTACACAGGTAATCGTACTGGTGATGCTGGTATCTTAGTAACCAACGACTCAAGTGATTGGGGTATAAAAGTAGATAAAGACGGTACAGGTGATTATGGAATATTGTCACAAACAGATGGTGAAAACGCAATAGTTGTAAGAAACGCAGCAGGTACTAATAAAATACAACTACAAGGTGATGGTGACGCAAGTTTTGTAGGTGATGTAACAGTTGGGGGTGACCTAATTGTTAATGGTACTACAACAACTTTAAATACAACAACTGTAGAAGTTGAAGATAATATACTACAACTTAACACAACACAAGGAACACCAGACACTGCAACAGCAGCAACCTCTGGTATATCTATTTATAGAGGTGATGGTGTTACACAAGCAAGTTTAATATTTGATGATGCAGATGATACTTGGGATTTAACAGATGATTTAGTAGTAGACGGTTTTATAATAGCCAAAAGTCATCTTGAAGCATTTTCTTTTCTTTATCTAAGAAATGATATACGCTTATTAAACAAAGCAGAAAATGGTTGGCTTACTTTTGCTGATAGAAACACCTCTGCTTCAGAGGCAGTGTATGATCTAGCACATGTAGGAACTATTAGCACATCAGGTAACGCAACGTTTGGAGGTGATATAAACACAAGTACGGTTCAAATATCAAATGGAAATAGTTACAATGAAAACATTAGAATGTTTCCTGGTTCTAATGACTATTCAAGTATAATTCTTGGAGCAGTTAGTGGTACAAGTGGGACTGGTACTGGTCAATGGACATTGGTTAGATATCCAAGTGCAACACATTCTAATAAGTTTAGTATAAGACATAACTCTACAGACGCATTAGTTTTAGACACTTCTAGTAACGCAACTTTTACAGGAAATATTATAATGGCGGCAAACGCTACAGTTGATGGTGTAGATATATCTGCATTACCAACTACTTTTGCTCCAACAAACGCAGAACAAAATGTTAATGCTGACTGGACTTCAACAAGTGGAGATTCACAGATTTTAAATAATCCAGGAACTCCTTATTTAACTGGGGTGACCGATAGACATGTATTCCCAGGATTAGCGGCAAGTGGAGCACAGGCTAGAAAACATCATATAGGTCGTGTTTACTACTGTCCAAAACATTGGGATACTACATGGCAAAACATATATTTTACATTAAACGAAGAGACGTATAATTCAGGATATGTTAAGTATCATTTATATGGATACTACAATGGAACTAATGACCAAACTCTAAATTTAAGAGTAGTAGACTACAGAGGAAACAATAGTGATATTAATAAATATTGTATTAAGTTAGGTTCTCATACCGATGCAGGGTGGGATCATTCTGGTCAGAATGTTTACTATACCGACATATATCTTGAGGTTGCTTATTACAAATCAGTTAAAGTTGTAGTAGACGCATTAGGTCACCCAATATTACACGCTAATCCAACTTCAGGTGCAGGTATAACTGTTATTTACGAAACTCCAACAATTACAAACATAACCTACACTAACGCAACTTACAATACTACTTATTTAGGGTCAAATACTTTAATATGGAATGACGCAAATCATGGTACAGGTTCTGGTTTAGACGCAGATAAGTTAGATGGTCAGGAAGGAACCTATTATTTAGATTATGGTAATTTTACTGGTACACCTACGATACCAACTACTTTTGCTCCAACAAACGCAGAACAAAACGTTAATGCTGATTGGAACGCAACAAGCGGTGATGCTCAAATTCTTAATAAACCTACTATACCTACAGACTTTGTATCTGCTGCAAACGGTGGAACTTTTAGTGGTGCTATTTCTGCACCAACAGGTTCTACTTTTGGAGGAGCAATAAAAATTACAGAAACAGGAACTGCACAACATATACTTATAGGTAATCAAGATTCAGGAGGAGTAGATAAACCTGCAATGATACGAGGTGTTAATGGTAACTTAAAACTTGGATACGGGGACGCATGGACAGGAGAAGGCGGTACTATGACAATTGGATTGACGCTAGACACTAATTCACACGCAACTTTTGCAGGGACAATTGGTTCTGGTGCTATAACATCTACTGGTAAAATAACTGGAACAGAAATAGAAGGAACTAGTCTAGATATTAATGGTGCTGCTGATATAAGTGATGTATTAAAGTTATCTAAGAGTAATGGTGCACTTATTACTACTAACAATACAACAGACGCTTTTGGTTATAATGCAACAGCAGGACTAGGGCATTACATAAGAGGTACTGGTTCTACTTATATTTATGGAGGTGGAAAATTTTGGGATGGAAGCACAACACACACTCTCCTTCACTCTGGTTCGACTATATCTACTTCACAGATATCTAATTTATCAGGTACAAATACAGGTGATCAAGACTTAACACCATATACAACTACAGATGGTAGTGGTGATGAGTGGAAGTTTACACTAGGCGATGAAGGTTCTCTTACTGGTAATAAGTGGTATAAAGTTGCTATTGTAAATCAAGGAAACGGTGGATTACATATTAAGGGGTCTCTCTCTAATCATGTTGAGTCTTTTGCTACACAAAAAGTTGATTTATTAATACAAGGTAGAGAGGGTGGTGCTAGTGCACCTATTGAAATAACTGGTACAGTAGATGTTTTACATAACGCTTCTGGAGCATCCGCTACAGACAAAGCAGGTATAAGAGTTGTTGAAAGCGATAACACTACTAGTGCATATTATCATTTCTACGAGGTATATATAAGAACTACTAGATATACTCAAGCAAAATTCCATTTAACTAAATTTGGAGCAACAAGTTTTTATACAACAAAACCAAGCGTTACATCAGAACCTGCACCAGTATCTGGTGGTAATGTAGAGTTAGACACTTCAACATTACAAGAAGGTAACTATGTAGTAGACGATAGTACTCCTAGAGAAATATACCACGAAGGTCATAAACCTACTTACACTGAGTTAGGATCAATGGCATATTCTAATTTAACAGGAACACCAACTATACCTACAGATTTTGTATCTAAAGCAAGCGGTGGAGCATTTACAGGAAATGTTCAAGTAAATTCAGCAGCCGCTTATTCTTTTCAAACCTCTTCAAGTCAAAGATATAATATACAAATAAGGAATACTGGAAACACTGTTAATTCAGGTTATGGATGGTGGCTTGCAACAGATACTGATTTTAAATTTGCATTACACGCTGATGGAGCAGGAGATAGGTTTAGTTTAACTAGAGAAGGATATGGAACCTTTTATGGTGGTCTAGCAGTAAATGGTGATGAATTAGTTGTTAAAGGAGAACACCCAACTATTAATTTAATTGACACTTCTTCAGGTGCAGATGATTTTTATTTGCATGTAAACTCTAATAATTTTTATGTACTTGCCGATAGAGATGGTGCAAACAATATAGATAGTGGTTGGGATTCTCCACATCCATTACAACTAGAAGGTGACACAAATAAGGCATATCTTTTTGGTAATGAAGTTAAATCAGCAGCGTTTACACTTTCAACAGATTATGCCCCATCATCAGTAGTAAACCAAACAGATTTTGTATCAAAAGCAAACGGAGGAACCTTTAACAATCCTTTAATAATTAAAGATATAAATTCAGGAGGCACAACAACAGGAACAACTTTGTTAGAATTATGGAATGCTAATAGTTCTGATTTATCCCAACAACAATCTTTTATAGATTTTAAACTTACAGACACTAATGCTAACTTCACACCACAAGTTCGTATAGGTGCTCAGGTTGGCCCTGATTCTAATGCAGATGCAATATCAAAAGAAGGTGCAGGTTCGTTTGTAGTTTACACCTCTGATATTGGAAGTGATGAAGTAGGTGGTGGAAGTCTTACAGAGGCAATGAGAGTGAAATACAATAATGTTCTTTCAACTCAAGGTTCAGTTGTTTCTAACAATACTAGTGCCATGAATGTTGCACATTGGTCTGCGAGTGGTACTAGTAGTGGAATGATTAAAATAACATTACCAGGAACACACAGCAGTAATTGGTCTATGTTGGTGCTTAGAATTACATCCTATGAGTACAACTCAAATAATCATACTGTATATTATGTTTCTGGTCATGACTGGACTACTGGTTGGTACAATAATGGTGTTACTAAATGGGGAACATCACCAAAAAATATTAGATTAGCATATAGTTCAACTCAAGATTGTATTCTTTTAGGTCAAACATCAGACTCATGGAGTTACGGTCATGTTACTGTAGATGTAGTTTCACATCCGAGTTTTTACCATGGTAGTATGGATATTACAGAAGGATGGGAAATAGTTCAACAAACAAATGAATTAGGTTTAACTACTCAGTCTGTAACTAATAGACAAGTTTTTGATACTGGACATTTACCTACATTTGCTGAGGTTTCTAGTAAACCAACAACTTTATCAGGATATGGAATAACAGATGCAATTCAAAAAGGTGCACAAATCGCAAGTGGTGCTTCTTGGACTACAGCAACTAAATTTGGATCTACTGGTGATCTTTCGCAAGCAGCAGGTAATCATGCTTTATCTGTTAGATCTGAAAATAACAATGATGCTTTCATGTCATTCCATATTGGAAGTGATTATGCAGTTCATTTTGGTTTAGATGGTGCTAGTAACAGAATGCATGTTGGAGGTTGGTCTGATGGCACAGGAACTCAGTATCAATTATATGACTCTAGAGATTTTAGTGTTGCTAGTGTATTAAATTCAAATGTAACTCTTAGTTCATTAGGTGCGGCTGAATTAAATCATATACGTTCTTTAGGAACTCAAGCATTTACGAATGGTTCAAACCCTAACATAACAACAGCACAAGTTATAGCAGAGATTGAATCAGATGGTGGTTTTGATTCTTATAGTTCTGTATTTAAAACCTCTTGGAGTTATGCAGGGAATTTTAACTTAACAGACGCAGGTAGATTTACAGAAACAGCAGGTAGTTCTTGGATAACTTGGACAGATAATTCTTCAGACTCTACAAGAGGAAATATAACAGCATTAGCAATAGCACCAAATACAGGTGGTTCAGCAGGAAAAGTATTTATATACAATGACCAAGGTGGTAGTTATGCACCAGGTTGGAGAGAGGTTTGGACAAACACAAGTGATGGTTCAGGTTCAGGATTAGACGCAGACAAGTTAGATGGTCAACATGGTAGTTATTATGCTGTTGCTAATGATGTAGTTACAAAAGCAGGAACTCAAACTATAACAGGTAATAAAACTTTTTCCAATACTGGTAATACATTTAATGGACACCTTTATTATACTGCTTATAGTGCTTCTGGCTATCATTATCCTCATTTTTTAGATGGGTCTAGTGCTTCAGGTTCTAAAATTCAATGGAGACAATACTATGGAACTAGTTACAAAACTCACACATGGAATTCTGATTCGTCAGGTAATATGGTGTTTAACTATGATGGTGAACTTCAAGGAAACGGATTAAGAATTAATGGGAATTCCAATTTTATAGGAGATATAAATCTTGGTTTGGCATCAGATACATCTCAAAGGGTTTTATATCTGCATGGTTATAGTGCTAACAAAACATCCACAATAAAAACTACTAATGGTAATTTACATATAGATTCAGAAGATGGACACAGTTTATATTTAAATTACTATGAAGGTGCTAGTACAAATATATATTTTGGTACAGGTAATGGTGGTTATTGTGGTACAGTTTCTTCAGCAGGTCTTCTTAGAATGGCTAATGATGTTGTTGCTTACTATAGTTTTTCTGACAGAAGATTAAAAACAGATATTAAAACAACTGAAAATAATCTAGAAAAAATCTTATCTTTAAATCCTGTAGAATATACATGGAAAGAAGGACCTAGAGAAGGAGTAAAAGAAATAGGTCTAATAGCACAGGAAGTAGAAGAAGTTGTTCCTGAAGTAGTTAGAGTACAATCTAGACATCATGATGAAAAAACAGAAGGAGAAGAATATAAGCAAGTAGATTATGAACATCTAGTTTCAACATTAATTGGTGCTATGCAAGAACAACAACAACAAATAGACGAACTTAAATCACAAATGGCTGCATGTAACGCAATGTCATGTAAATGTAAAAATTAAAAATTATGGCAAATACTTATTTATTATTAATAGATCAACTTTATGTACAACCTGTTTTAGACACATCATCAGAAGATGAAACGTCTGAGTTAATTAATGTTGTAACCAGAGTAGACTATCGTTATGAGGCAACCTCAGAAGATGGAACTATTGTAAACTGGAATAGTACTAAAAACATGGGGGCACCAGAACAAGAATCATTTTTAGAATACGATGATGTTACTTATGAAATTGCACAAGATTGGGTTAGACATAGTGAAGAGGAAGAAACTCATATATATATGGTTCTAGATAATCAAATAACAGAAAGAGAAGTTAATAGATTCCAGGTTCCTGATAAAATGCCTTGGGAAGTTTTACCTCCAGGTGAAGAAGAAATAGCCGCACAGAATGCAAATCCAGAAGAATAAATGGCAGTACCTAGTAGTGGAACCCTGTCATTATGGGGTTTAGCAAAAGAAAAAACTCATGATAATTATAGTAACGGTGTTCCTATAGCAACGTGGCAATCGAATTATTTTGCTAATGTTTCTTTATCTGATGCTACTACTGGTGCAGGTAATTATGATGGAACTAATCAAAATTCTTCAAGTAAACCAGATGGAAGTGCACCTCACAAAATGAGTGAATGGTATGGTTATGACCATGATGCTTCGGCACCATCAGGAGGAGGAAATGGTAAATGTTTACTTATTATAGATCACAGTTTCACATCACCAGGAACACAAACAGGATGTACTAGTAGTACAGCGATAGCAGGAGCAACAGGTGGAGTTAATCCAGGAGGTGGACAAAACACTCCTAATTTAAGATTTGCAAGATATCAAAATAATACAGGACAATCTGTTTCTTATAATTTAAGAGTATACAGAAACGACAATACACAATGTTCTTTTAAAGTATATAAAGGAGCAGGAATAGTTTCAGACTCTGGTTATTCAACTGCTAATCAAACTTTAGTACACACACACACATCAGGATACAATACTTTTACTGGATCTTTGAATTCCACTACAGAGTTACTTTTTATATTTGAGTCTGTAACACCTGCTTCTCAAACAAGATATGCTTCTTTTGATCAGTTTTATGTAAGTGGTCAGTGTGCAGCAAGTGGAACAATGTTAGCAGTTCCAATTTTAGGAAGCCCTAGTTCAACTGCTTATCAATATTATGATGCAAATACTGCTTGGAACGCAGGGAATAATCAGAAATTTAATTCTTCGTCTTGGAGTACTGCTTATATTCATCAATGTGCAGGTAGTTCTTGGGCTATAGGAAATACAATATATCAAACAAATAGCACATCAGGGAATGAGGTTGCTTTTAATGGAACCTCTTGGAGAGTAGGAGCATATCCAAATTCAACATGGATTCTAAATGGATATCCAGGAGACAGTTCTGCAATTATTGCTTTTGAAAATGATTTTAATGGTTCAACAGATGGAAATATAGAGGACACTTATCAACCTCCATTTTAGTAATAAACATAACAAAACAACAAACAATATGAAAGAGCCTTGCGTAGATTGCAACGACACAAAAAAACCTAGAATATTTATAGCCTCACCAGGAAACAGTTTTTCTAATAATTTTTTAAATTCCTGGACAAACTTAATTATGTGGATAGTAAACAATGGATATTTGTTTACATCAAATGTTGATTATAGTTCTCTTATACAAACATCTAGAGATAAGGTAATGGGAACGTCACATAATTCAGCACAGCCATTTGATGGAGAGTTTGACTTTGACTATATGTTATGTATAGATTCAGATATGGTTTTTACTCCACAAAATTTACAAAATTTATTATCTAGAGATGTTCCTGTGGTTTCAGGAATTTATAGAATTAAACCTGATGATGCATGGTCTTCTTGGGTTGGTGGCGACCAATCAGAAGGAGGAGACTGGATAAATGATGAATATGTAGAGAAACATAAAGATCAAATGATTCAAGGAGACTTTGGAGGGTTAGGTTTTACACTTATTAAAAAAGAAGTATTTGATAAACTTACACCTCCATTGTGGTTTGATGATCAAGCAGATAAAAACTACGGAGAAGACGTTGTATTCTTTAGAAAAATTAAAGCAGCAGGATACGATATTAACTTCGACATGTCTGTAAAGTTAGGTCATGAAAAAACCTTTATATTCATATAAGAACTGGACAGTAAAAAAATACACGTCCTTTATATTATTTCACTTTATTTGTATAAACAAAAATTAAAATCAACATTTATTTATTATGGCAAAGTTAAAAAAAGAAGAACTAGAAGTAGTTCAAAAGAGTAACCAGAAGCAGTTTGAAATAAAAAACGCTTTGGGTGAATTAGTAATCGCAAAAGAGTCGTTTGATCAAAGAAAGCAATCATTGCTTAAATCTTGGAGTGAGGCGATAGCGGAACAAAAGAAAATCCAAGAGGACTTAAAAGAGACCTATGGAGAAGTTACTATAGACATCCAAACAGGCGAAATAATAGAACCTGCTCCTGAAAATGTAGAGCAAGATGACAATAAAGGAGATTCATGATTATATAGTCTTTATTCTTAATAAGGAAACTACTGGGTATATATCACACGATGATATTGATGCGGCTATTGATAGAGGTCAAATGTCGAAGTTCATGGAGTTGTATAGCAACCCTAAACAACATCAGCCTGGTAGGCCTATTCCTCCTGTTGCTTATGGACAAACTCAGAAAATATCTGATGATTTAAGATTTTTTAAAAGAAGAGAACAGTTCACAAGTAGCAATGCAGGAATTATAGATTTTGCAAACTTAACAGAATACTTGCATTTACTTGGGGTATATGTTGTAGGTACATTAAATAATACACCAAATAACACATATACAATTACAGATGGAACTATTGCTTTTTCTCAAGGAACAGTTAATAGAACATATAACAAACCAGTAAAAGTAGTTAATGAAGATCAGTTAGCAGACAGATTAATTTCTCAAGTATCTGCTCCTTCAACCACTTCACCTATAGGTATACTTGGTGATCAAGGACAAAAAATACAATTGTTTCCAGAAACACAACACTCTGGATATATTATGTATTTAAGCAGACCAGTTAAACCATTATTTAGTCATGTAGTAGATGGTAGAAAGATTGTGCATAATGCAAGCGGATCTTCTGCAACATTTACAGCATCTTCATCTCTTACACTTCCTGATGGAACTACTGTAAGTTCTGGGGCGACCTATACATTACCAGGAAGCATTGAATTAAATTGGCCAGAGGATTGTATTAATGACATTATAAACAAAGCATTGGTATCGCTTGGTGTTCATATAGAAGACTTAAATGTATATCAATACTCAGAAGTTAAAAATCAAACAGGGCTATGATAACAAAAGGAAAAATAACAGATCAAATATTAAGGTTATATTCAGGTGGTAGTCCTAATGATGAAAAAGAAATATCTAGAGATGATATTAACTTATTAGTTAGTCAAGTAATTAATAGACTTCTTAAAACAGAGTATTTAGCAATGAATGTACAGATGGGAGATGATTTTCCTCCACATACATTAGTTACAACATACTACGTTGACTTGACTAGTAACACAACTCAAAATGAATATGTACATGCTTACTTACCTGTAATGCCTTTGTCTCTACCAAGAAATATGGGTGTTTGGTCTGTAAGTAATGCGGCAGGAACTAGAGATGAATATATACCAATACAAACTGGTCAACAATCTTTAGTAAGTTCACAAGACTCATTAAAATACTTAGAAACACAAATAGCATATTGGGCCGAAGGAAATGTTATTAATTTTTTATCAGATATTACAGAAAGTCCTTTTAATGTAACTAAAGTAAGAATACAGTTATTAATAGTAGATCCAAATATTTTAGGTGAATATGATTACTTACAAATTCCTATAGAAATGGAAGAAGTGGTTGTAAAAGAAGTTTTAACATTAATTGGTGCACTACCTAAGGTAGTAGATAAAGCATCAGATTCAAATAGTCAGATATGAAAGTATACACAGTAAATGAAATAGTTCGTTCTGCCTTGTTAACTACAGGAAAGCCTATACATTACTATATGCATTATTTGCATTATGCTTTAAAGGCTGTTAAAGAAATTGGTTTTGACTCTCCGTTTAAAATTAAATCTACAAAGTTAACAGTAGATGCAAATAGAGAAATCACTATACCAGATGATTATGTAGATTATATAAGAGTAGGATGGGAGAATGGTCAATATGTAAAAAAATTAATAGAGAAAGATTCTTTTAACAGATTAATGAATTTAGATTCTAATGGGAATCAAATTCCATATCCAGATATAGAAACAGATCAAGGGTTGATATATGCGGATAATAATGACACACATTCAAATGATAAAAGTGAGCATATAGGTAGACACTTTGGTCATAAGGCTACTTATAAAAATTCTTTTATGGTAATACCAGAAAGAAATAAAATCATGTTAGATCCTTCTTTACATGAAGCAAAACATATTGTTATAGATTATATAACGACAGGTTTAACAGATACAGGGACAGATGCAACAACTTTGCCTGCATATGCAGCAGAAGCAATAGAAAGATATATTTTGTGGAGATATTCTGAGCACGATAGAACTATACCTATGAATGGTAAGTTAATGGCAAAAGAAGAATGGCTACAGGCACACAAAAGATATAGAAGTAGAAACTATCAGTTGTCATTAGATGATGTTCTTAAATCATTAAGATCTCATACATATGCGGCTGTTAAATCTTAAGAATGGAGAATTCAAAGAAAACATTTATAGCAGGTATTAATACTGATGATTCTTTTTTTGCATTAACTGCTCAAGATAATTTAGACGCTCTTAATTCAAGAGTTGTAACATCTTCAGAAGGTAAAGCAGGATCAATATCTAATGTTGATGGAACAAGAAAAATACCAAACTATAACTCTTTTAAAAACACAAAAGTTATTGGATCTTACGAAGATGCAACAAGTAACAATGTGTTTTATTTTCTGGTAAACACAGAGTCAGGAAATAGTTCTATTTATTGTTACAAACCAAAAGAAGATAATATTTATAAAGTATTGTCTGACAGTAACTTAGAATCAAGTTATAAATTAGGATTTAATCAATTGAAGCCTATTACAGGAATAGGTTATATAGATGATATATTATATTGGACTGGAGTTGAAGGTAAGGAACCTTTTAGAATTAATGTAGAAAGAGGTATATCAACAAACAATGCTTCTTATACAACTACATTTGATCCTTATATACTGCCCCTAAAAAAATCTATAATTACTTTAATTCGTAAGCCTCCGATGCTTCCGTTAAAGATAACAATTCAGGAAGACTCTGATCGAGATACATCGTTTTTAAAATCTAGATCTCATACGTTTGCTTATAGATATGTATACAAAGATGGTGAAACTAGTGTATTTTCTCCAACCTCACATCATTATCCAAATCAAGATATGGATGATGATAATCATAAAACTTCTAGAAAAATTAAAGTTGATTTTCCATTGTATGAAGCAGAGTCAAATGGTATATCACAAGACGTACATAAAATTCAATACGCAGTTAAGTTTGATAAAGACACTTCTTATTTTATATGGAAAGAGTTTGATAATGTAACACATACAACAGAATTTGCAGCACAAAACAATGCTGTAGAAGGAGTTATTACAGCAGATTTTTACAATGACGTTTTAGGTTTTGCTGTTGATGATGTTAACTCTATTAAGTTATATGATACTATTCCATATGAAGCCGAAGCATTAAGCATTGCAAGAAATAGATTGTTTTTAGGAAATATTAAAGAGGGTAGATTAAATCCAAAACAAATAAACTCTACTGATATATCTTTAGAATTGTTAACATCAAATTTTTCTGATTCTTTTTCTCAATATGATAGAAATAGAGGTGGTAAGGTAGGATTTTCTCATGCTTCTGCATATCAAATTGGTATTGCTTTTTTTGATTTTGCAGGTAGAACTGGCGGTGTTTTAACTGATGACAGTTTAAAAATTATAACTCCAGAAAGAGATCTTTCATTAAACACTTATAATTCTTTTATAAATTTTACTTTAAATGAATCTCTAAGAAATAAAATACCAGATTGGGCAGAATATTATGCTATTGTTAGAACAAAAAATTTAACAAAAGATTTTACATTGTCAAATTTATCTGATAAAGTAAGATATTTTCAGACAGCATCTACAGGTAATTTTAGTGTTAATATAGAAAAGGTTTATCCTACTAATGATGATAATGATAATAAAGGATTATCTGGAACTCCAAACGGAACTTTTGAAGATCAAGAATTTGTTTCGTTTAGTACTGATCATGAAGGTCTTGCTGTAGGTTTAGGAGATTTAACATCTTATAAACAGGGGTATACTTATCAAGAAGGTGATAGAATAAAATTAATAACTGCAAACAATGTTTTTGAAGCCTCAGTAATAGGTCAAGAAGGTAAATATGTTAAAATAAACTTATACAATTTTAACGCACCTGAATATTTAAATACGTCTGCTTTATCAAATGTAGATTACTCTACTGTATATGAAATATATAGCCCTCATAAAATACAACCAAATGAGTTTTATTATGAATCATTTAATGGTAGAATTTTAAGGCAACCAAATGAATTGCCTAGTTTTTCTGATACTACAGGACAATTAATTGGTGATGTTTATTTAAAAAACTTAATTGCTGATACAAGTACACTTGAAAGTTTTTTCTTTGAAGGAAAATCTTCTACAGAAAGTGGCCAAGATAATGAAATTGTGGGTGAAATAAAATATATTGATTTTCCTATTTTCTATGGAGATGGTGTAAACGATATGTCTTGTAATAGTGGTGTTAATAATGGAACAGGTGGAGATGATCTCAGATTTGATATAAAAATAAGTTCAACTGGAACACCTGATAAATTTAAATGGAGAAAAAGAGCAAGAACTGAACTTAGTTCTCAGGTTGCTTATTCTTCAGAAGTAAGTATAACAGGATCTAATCAGACTTTATCTGATGGGGTGACAGTAATTTTTGGTGCAACAACAGGACATACTTTAGATGACAGGTGGGTTGTAAATTATAAAATAGCAGACAACTCTGCTATGAATGAAGAGCATAAAAGGGCTTATGGAATATATCCTGGTGGACCAAATGGTACTATTTTAATTAACTCTGATATAAGAGTTTATTTTACTGAATATAAAGGAGGAACATTTTTTGCGGATGAGGTTAGAAATACTTGGGATTTAGACTATCCTGGTTCACAGGTTACTCAAACATATGCAAATATAGAAGAATTGTTCTGGGAAACTACTTTTGGATCATCAATAGTTTCATCAGCAACAGGAGGTATGAGTAATTTTGCTTTTAGAAGAGGAACATTAATTCCTAACGGAAATGGTGGACAAACTCAATTAAATATATTAGATCATGAAAACAACCCAGGATCTCAATCTGTAAGTAATACTGATGGTTCTACCATTCATATGATTTATGAAGGTACATTGAGAAAGAATAATGGTGGAAGAAATATAGATTCAACTAATAACATTAATGTTGACTATACAGATGAGTTTCCGTATGCAGCAGAGTCAATGAATCCAAGTAATGATTATTTTTTAAACTGGATTCAGATAACAGGCAAACCTAATTTAGTGCCTTCAGAGGTTAGTAGTCAGAAAAAAACTACTGGTATTGTATTTAGTGAAACTAAAATACCAGGAAGTAAAATAAATGGACTATCAAAATTTAGTGCCTTAGATGAAAAAAGATTAGATGATGCTACTGGACCATTAAGATCTTTAAAAATAACAAGTAAAACACAATCGACAGGTTCTGTTTTATTAGCCATTTCTGAAAATGAAACTACAGGCATATATCTAGGTGAACAACAATTACAGCAAACATCTAGTGGAGGACAATTCTTAGCGGTTTCTTCTGGGGTTATAGGAACCATGAACACATTACAAGGATCATATGGAACACAGCATCCAGAGTCAATAGTAGTTAATGAAGGGACAGCATTTTGGTTTGATGTAAAAAACCAAACAGTAGTAAGATATGATTCTAATGGTTTAACAGCAATTGGAGATAATAAAATGAAAACTTTTTTCAAAGAAAAGTCTAGTATTATTTCTACTGATTCATTACCACATTTTGTGGTAGGAACTTATGATGATTATAATTCAGAATACATTATAACTTTACCTAAAACTGGTGAGGTTACAACGGTGTTACAGGAGGATCCTTATTATCCAGACACACCTATAATTGATATTACTAATGAAGGTGAAGTGCCTTCTACAAAAATAATTGACTTTACAATTATAAAACCTTGGAATATAAGTGGATCAATTACGATTATTGAAGGTGTTGGTACAATAACATTTGATTCTCCATATGGTTTTACTATACCTAGTTATGTTGTTATGGATCCTAGTGGATCTGATATCACTATCACAAATTCTAGTAGTGGTGGATTTACTGAAAATTCTGGAGGATATTTTGAATCTGGATCTGGGTCTTTAACTGTTAGTAATGTTTTTGGTGATATAGATTTTATACAATTACAATTATTAATGTTTGCAGTTCCATCTTCAGAAGACATTATTGTATCTAATTTATTAGAGTACACAAACGACACTTCATTTTTGTATGGATCTCAAAGTAGTGGTAACACACCAATAAGAGTAACAGGTGCCACTTCAGGAACTTTCCCAATGTTTGAGGAAAAAAGTATTTCTTTAACAAATGGAACCGCAACAATTGCAGGCACTTCTTCAATAGCATGGCAATTTGGAAACACAAACGATAACTCTATTAATTTTACAGAGTGTTCACTAGGTGTTTGCAGTAACATTCCATCAAGTAGAGTATCAACAAATGCAACAGCCATTGACGAGTCAGGCACTACAATAGGCTATCAACCTGGATCTTTTAATATTGTTATTAATGACATAAGCGAAAATATAGATAGTATAGTTATAGATTCTAGGCCATTGAAAAAAGCCCAGTTAAATGCTGTTCTTTTTGATGATATTACTTCTTCAAGTTTAGAATTAAATTCATCTATAGTTTTAAATAGAGAGACTGCAACTGAATTTGGTTTTGTTTATTCTACTACAAATACTAGTCCTGTAATAGGAGGATCTGGGGTGACCAAACAAACTGTTTCAGATGCAACTAGTATGTCTTATAATATAACTGGTCTAAGTGCTGAAACAACTGTTTATGCAAAAGCATATTTAATATCAAACTTTGGTACTAAATATGGAGCATGTTATAACCAGGCTACAGGATCTGCAAGTAATACCGCACCATCAGTAACGTCTACATCTTTTAGTTCTAGTAATAATAGGTTTACAGGAACTATTACTTCTAATGGTGGATCCTCAGCAGGAACAAATGGAATTACAGCAAGAGGATGGGTTTATTCTTCTTCTGACAATACACCTGTAATAGGAGAGTCAGGGGTTATAAATCTAATTCATCCACAGAATGCTATAGCATCTTTTCCATATGTGTTTACTAGTAATACAACTTTATTAGTAAGTAACACAACATATTATTGGAGAGCATACGCTAAAAACGATGTTGGCACTACTTATGGAAGTGTTCAGAACTTTACTACAGCAAACACATCAGTTGGTATTGGTGGTTTTATATTACAAAGTAGTACTGTATCTGCTAATGGAGGGTATGTTGATTTAGATGTTACTAAAAATGTACAGACTGGAATTGCAGCAGGATCGATAGGTGTTGTTATAAGTGCAAGTAATCAAATAATAGAATCTGAAACTGTTCAGGTTGCCTTTACAAATACACAAACTTTAGATTCAGTACAGGTTTATATACCTGCTAATTTTGGTGGAACCACAAGAACTATTAATTTAAAAGTGAATCAGTTTACGTCTATAGCCAATGCTACAGGATCAAATACACCTGTTAGTATATCAGGAACTATAACACAACAAGCATCACAATATCAACCATAAAAGACATGAGTAATTTTTGCATAGATACAGATTTTAACCCAGGAGACGAAATAAAAATTGTTTTCAATATTAGCAATGAGGTTCCTACTACAACCGCAAAAACTGTCTATATAGTAGATTTACAAGAAGGAAATCCACATAGTATTGCTGAATCAAATATTACGCAAAGTGACTATAATTTAATACAAAGTCAAAATGAAAGTTGGAGTAATGTTCGTGCAAATTATATACACCCAACAGGTTGGGAAAGTAATGCTGATTACTTTGCAGGTGCAACCTCTACAGATGGTTCATACAATACTACTCAAATAATAAATCAAACTGGTCACGAAGCGTCTGCTGCCAAAATAGCATCAGATATATCAAGGACCATAAGTGGTGTTACTTATGATGATTGGTATTTACCTACATCATATCAGTTAAATACTATGTATAATTTAATGTCTGTTTTAGATCCTATAATCGTAAATCAAGGAGGAAGTAGGTTGAGAAAAAATCATTCTTGGGCTATTGTAAAAAATTATTGGGCATCAAACGAGGCTTCTAATCAGTCAAGTAACAACCCAGTAATTAGTATGTCTTTTAATCCAAACTCAGGAGGTGGTGCAACTTTTGGTAGACGTAAATATCATAAGTTTAGAACTAGAGCAATAAGGCATCAAACTACTACTGATAACGTTTCTGTTGGAGATGTATTTGGTGGTGGAGTTATATTTAAAATAATAGACAGTGACACAGCAATAACACCAGAAGTTGATTTAGATGTTACTATGGGTTATGCAGATACAAATATATTTTCATCTGATGATTTAGCAAGTGGTTATTCTAATTCAGGCATAGAACTAACAGTTACTAGTAATCATGGTTCAAACCCTCAGATATGTTTTAATTATACAAACAGTAATGCAGGGTCTTATGCTTGGCAAACAAATGTGCAAATATTTAAAAAAATAGAGGAAATATCAGAGGAAGTACAAGCAGGTGCTAGGCAAACAATAGCCTGGAGTCAAGCAGCCCAAAGATGGGTTACAAGGTATTCGTTTACTCCTGAATATTTTTCTACTTATAAAACAACCTTTGCTTCATTTGTAAATGGAGAGTTATTTATTCATGATGATGTTAATAATAAAAACTATTTTTACAATGGTAAATATCCAACTCAAATTAGTTATGTTGAGAATATAGAACCATCACAACCTAAGGTGTTTATGACACATTCTGTTGAAGGTAATTCACAACCAACTTTAACTAAGTTTGAGACGATAGATAACTGGACTATGAATAGTGACCTTATAAAAGGTGATTATATTAAAAGAGAGGGAACTTATTACTCTGATATATTTGGAGACGTTAATGATCCTAACGTAGGAGATAACGCTTCATATGGTGATAAGTTAATGAAAGGAACAAAACTAAGAGGTCAATACTTAAAAGTATTTATGACTTTCAGACAAGAAGATTTAGAAGTAAAACATTCTAATATTGGATATATAACAAGTAAAGGACATACAACAAATGGTGAAAGAGCAATTAATCAACGTGCATACAGAAACAAGGGTTACTAATTATAAACAAAAATTAGAAGATCTTCAAAATATGATGATTGCTAACAATGATAGAGATGGTATCTATGGAGATGGAAAGACATTAGTTAATAATGAAGAATTCAAAATAACTCATGATTTCTCAGATCAATTGTATATGAGGAAAATGAGAATGCCTGAAGGGTCATTTGTGGTTAGTGCGATACATCATACTGATCATTTTTGGTTTTTATTATCTGGTAGAATATTTGTTACGACAGATGGAGAAACAGTAGAGCATGTAGCACCTTGTTATGCTAGATCTATAAAAGGAGCAAAAAGATTTATAGTTTGTGCGGAAGAGTGTTTATTTATTAATGTACACAAGAACCCATCAAACTCACAAGACATTGAAGAAGTACAGGATGAATTGTACTCTATAACAATAGAAGAATATAATAAAAAAGAAAAATCATGGCAGGAATAGTTACAGCAGGATTAATCGGAGGAGGGATACAAGCCTTAGGTGGTTTGGCTCAAGCAGCCTCTGGTATTTTTGGAAAGAAAAAAAGACAAAAAAGATTAAACGCTTTGCTTGCACAAAGACCTAAATATAAAATTCCAACAGAAATAAAGCAGGATATGGAAATGATGCGTAACCGTAAAGATGGAAGGTTAGCAGAACAACAGGATATGAAAAATGCTTTATTCACTAATGCACAAAATACAGTTGCTAGAGCACAAGCGGCTTCAGGATCTTTAGAAGATCAGTTAGCAATTGGAGCAAGTGCAGGTGCAGGAATGCAAGATGCATTAATAAAAAACAGAATGGCAGGTGCACAAGAAAGAGCAAACAGAATATCTGGATATAGAGAATCGTTAACTAACCTGGCTCAAGCAAAAGACCAAGCATTTAAATTAAATGAATTAGATCCATTTAAAATGAAAGTTCAAGGAACATTAGCCAATGATGCTATGTCAAGAGAAATGACTTTTGGTGGAATTAATCAAGCAGGTGCAGGTTTAGCAAATATGGGAACAGCAGGAACAGCAGCAGGTAATATTGGGTTCCTACAATAAAACATAATTATGGCAAAATATACACCGACTTTATTAGGTAAAGACACAGAGATAAATATAGCACCTTTCTTTGGTGGGGGCTTTGTTGATGCAGGGGCAGCCCAACTCAACCAAGCAATTCAAAACAATGCTCAAGCAGTAACTGAGGCAAAGAATAAAAAGTTTGAACAAGCCCAAGCACTTAGAGATGGTATTGTTTCAGGACATTTTTCTGATATAATGGCTGCTGAGGTTGGAGAAGATATAGCCAAGTTGGCTACCATGGGTACTTACTCAGAAGCATATGCAGTAACGCTTGCTGAGGCCAATGCTAAACTAGGTGTTAATGTTGCTAAACAAGCACAAATTACTACTAAGGCAGAGGAAATAACAAATCAATTTAAGGAAGACCCAAGTAACAAGTATTATAATCGTAATGCTTTAGGTGAAAATTTAGGTAATACAATCGAATCAGGTGGTTTAGATACACAAATGATTGATTTAGATAATTCACTAATAAATTTTAAGGGTAATGTAGCAAACATAAAAGATGGTATTGTTAGGCAAGATTTTCAAAAGCAACTTGGAGAAATTACTCGTAAAGCGGTAGCGAATGGTGATATAAAATCTGCTAATAGTGCATATTATAAATTAAATCAAACGACTGATGGTAGTAAATTTTTAAGTGGCTTTAGTGTTTATGATGCAGAAAACGGAATGTATGTTCCAAACTTTGATCAAACCAAATTGCCTCCAATGGGTCTAGTAGAGATGTATAAAGGTTTAGATCCTGCGGCTGCTACTCTTATGGAGAACGCAGTAGCAAAAATGAAAGCAGATAAAAATGTTGCAGACAAAGATTTCACTGATGAATTAAAAAAGAATTATGAACAAAGATTCTTATTAAATGAAATGAGGAAGATGGCTCCAGGTGGCGGACAGACTAGTGAGGATACAAATCAATTTCTTTCAAAACCACAAGACAGGACAACACCAGATGATACACCTTCTTATGATGATATGGAAAATTATGAAATGGTAAAAGATGCAGTAAACGGAATGGCGGATCTTGTTAATTTAAATCCTAATGATTTTATAAATGATAATGTGTCTTATGAAACTGTTAATATTGATGGTGTAGATGTGAGAACATTAGATGTTACTGGATCAGGTTCAGGAACTAACCATCGTGTTGCTATATATAACGTATTAGATAATAATGGTAATACAAATAGAGAATACAAAGAACCTAGAAAAGTATTACTGTCTATGGATGCAAGTGGTGATCAAACAATTTACTTTGTAGGAGGTACTGAAAGTCAACCTACTTATAACAAACTTAACAGACGTAATGCTTCTGACTTTATATTAAGAATGGCTAATGATAATTTTGGAGGTGGAGCAACTGGAATTACAGCATTTAAAAGTTTTTATAAAATTGCAAAAGATAAAAATGAAATTAATCGAGATGGTTCTTATACACAATTTGGTTCTTTCAATGCTACAGATGATAATGTATTATCAAACGAGATAGATAATACCAATGAAGCCAGAAATACAGCCAACAGTGGCCCTGCTTATACTACACAGGAATTAAATAACATGTTTGAGACGAGTGATATTCCTACAATAAACGAAAAATTAATCGAGATAAATCAAGACAATTTGAATAATGTTAGAATCTATAATACTTTAGAATCAAAATCAGATGGTAAAGTAAATGATGGTAAAAAATTCAAAGTAGTTCATTTTAAAAGACCAGATGATAATAGACAGTTTTACAATTTTAACAATTCGTGGGGTGTATTAACATATCAAAATGTAGAAGGCAACGGTCAATATGGTGAGCCGCAAACAATAAAAGTTAAGACTAAAGATTATTTTAATTTGATTGGAGCACCAGGATCGGCAGATTTTAATGTGAACCCAACAGAAAGATAAAATACAAAAAATTCATGGAAGACGAAGATTTTTTAGATTTAAGTTTAGATAGTAGAGAGGATAAACTAACTATTTTTGCTAGTGAAATGGCTGCAATGGGTGACATGAATTTTGCGGCTCAAGGAAGTATTCAAAATTTGGCAGGAGTTTTAGGACCAGGAGTAACTTCAGATCAGTTTAATGCTGCTACTCAATGGGCTAACACTTCTAAAAGAAATAGATACGATAAAGGTCAGGAGTTAAACTCAATGTTTCCTGAGTTGTTCCCTGAACTAGAAGGGTTACAGTTTCCTACTTTTGAATTAAACGAGGGTTCCGTAGATGTTGCTAATCAAGATAAAGATCCTGATATAGCACAAGGTAAATGGGGTAAAATACAATCTGCTATAGATGAAGGAACTAATATGTATGCTAACCAAGAAATGGATGGTATTATATCTGATCCAGGATTATTACCAGAGGGTACAGATGAATCTATAAAAAAGAATTTAATACAGTACGGTCAAGTAATGAAACTTACTGATCCTGCTTACGAAAAAAAATACACACAAGGTCCTAATCAAAAAAGTCCTTTTGTGGATCCAAAGCAGGCATATTTATTTACTAAGCAAGCAAGAAATTTTCAAGGAACAAAGTTTAAAGTAAATGCATTAAGATATATTGCACAAAACTATAATAAAGATCTTCATTCTTATGTAGATAGAAATGAAGACTTTTTTAAATACATGCCAGAACTTCGTGAAGACGAACAGTTCATGGAGATGTATAAATCACATGAAGATATTGCATCAGCATATCATACTCATATGAAAGATAATTTTAGTGAAATGTATGCTCAGGATGGTAGAGATATTTTACAAACAATGAGACTTTCAGGTAAAATGGGTATGGGTGGCTTTGGCTCTCCTGTTCCTGGTTATTTAGATACATCTATTGCTGTTGGAGTAGGCGGTTTAGTTGAAGGGTTTGGTAATCTTTTAGGTGGTGTTGTTGAATTTGGAGGTAAGTATGGTAAATATTTAAATCCTTTAGGAGGAACAATTGCTGCTGCTGAAATAATTAATGAATCTTTTTTAATGTCAGACGAACAAAAGGCGGCTAAAAAAGAACTAGATGATGTTTACGACAGAAAAGTAGAAGATGTTTCGGATAGTGTATCTCATTTTTTCTCTTCAGACAATTGGAAGGACACAGCAATAGGTCAGTATGCTAATATACCTAATGAAGTAGCAGGTGCAGATCTTTCTGAAAACCCTATGTATATACTACCAATGACTTTAAAGACAGTTGGTGAAATGGCTCCTGCAATTGTAGCAGCCGCTTATTCAGGCGGAGGTACATTAGTAGCAGGTGGTATAATGGGGGGTGACCAATTTTTTAAATCTTACCATCAAACAAATAAAGAAGCAAGAGAACTTGGAGTAGATCCAGAAGATGCAGAAGCAATGGCACTAAGTATAGGTCTTGTTACTGGTGGTACAAGTGCAATATTTAATAACCCTTTAGCCAGAAGAGGTGCAGCCGCTATGATGGGTATTAGAAATAAAGCGACAAATGAAGCAGTTAAAACTTTAGCCACAACAGGAAGCAGACAGGCTGCAATAAAAGCAGGTACAAAAGCATACTTAAAAGAAGTTGGAGGAGAAGAAATTGAAGAACTTGTACAGGGTGGTTTTGAAAATTATCAAAAATACAAGTATGATCAATCAACTCCTAATCCAGTATATGGTGTGGATAAATTTATGTCATCGACAGAATTTACAAACACTTTAATCCTTACTGCTACTGCAACAACATTAATGGCAAGCCCAAACATGGCTGTTTCTTCTACACAGTTAGAAAAAGAGGCCTGGACAACAGCAGCATTAGATTATGAAAATTTTGAAAAATCTATACAAAAAGAATTAAATAAAAAGAACCCTAAGTTTTCTAAAGAAACAGCAGCAGGAATGCTAGAGAAGGCTAAAGTTTATGAAGGTATAGTAAAAAACCTAAAAGACTCAGGAACTAAAATTAATGATATAGTAGAACTTGCTGACGTTGAATACAATGCAATGAACACTACTAATAATGCAGAACCAGAGGTTGCACAAGGTAACACTTCTGAGCCTACAGTAGAAGAAAAGAAACAGGATATCAAAGATGGTATTCCAAAAAGAGGCTCTATAGTAGATGGCTCTAAAGTTGTATCTATAATAGAAAATATTGGAGATAGTAGTAAAGACATTGAGTTAAAAAGTAAGTTAGACAACATCCAGGGTCGATCTTTTAAAATGAAAAGAACAGAACTTGAAACCTTGTATGAAACAAATAAAGAGTTTAAACAGTTTGTTGATGAAAATCCAGACATGGAGTATGATGGTAAAAATAAAAATGCTCCTGCTGTTATTGATAATGAAGGAAATGTTTTAGATGGAATGAAAAGGTTGGCTGCTGCTTATAACAGAGGTCAAAAAGGAATAAGAGTTTTTACAGAAAATGAAGTAAAACTATCAAAAGAAAAAGAGTCTGCCGCAAAAGCAAGGTATGATGAAATAATGTCCCCTCCTGTTACAGAAAACCCAGAGATAGAAAACATACAAAAATTAGGAGAACACTTTCAAAGAGTTTTTAAAGGATCAACAATATCTTTTGATCAATCAGAATTTGATGCTGTTGCAAAAGAAGCAGGTGAAGATCCTAATATAACTAAAGGTTTAAGAAATAGAAATAATAATCAAATATATATAAATCCAAGAAATGCAACTTTAGATACACCTATACATGAGTTTGCTCATATATGGGAAGATATGTTGGCCGAGATTAATCCAGATGCACATAAAACTGCTATGAATTTAATTAAAGGAACAAAATTTCATAAAGAGGCTATTGCAAAAGGTTATGGAGATAGATCTTTAAACGAAGCATTGGTACAAGCAATTGGTGAAAAAAGTGCAAAAATCTTCAAAGATCCTAAGAGACAATCACAATTTGAAAAAGTAATTGAGCAAGTTAAAGATATTATAAGAAAAGCATTAGACTTACCTGTCGGTGCTGATTTTGACATTAAGACTTCAAGCATAGACGAAGTAATTAATAGTAGTGCAGAAAAAATTATGTCTGCAACTAATATACAATCGCCAAAATCACTATCACCATCTAAGCCACAGGGTATTGACATGGACGCTCATAGGATGAAACCTTATAAAAAAGCGGAGAGAGAAGCGATAGCGGAATTTGATAATCTAAAAGAATTATTAAAGAATGATCCTACTTTAGCAGAAATAAATACTGTCAAAGACAAATCAGGTAGAATTAAATTTGAAAAGCAAGGTAAGAAAACTAAAGTAAAAATTGCCAAAGAATCATATAACATGGTTAATGGTCTTGAAGAATATTTTGAAGGAACCCTTAAGGATAAAGTAAATCAGATTGGTGATAAAATTGTAGATGAATATAATGCTAATTCTACTGTTGAAGAGGTAGTGAAAGGAATGGGTTGGTATAAAGATCTACACACTAAAATGAGAAATATATTTGGTGGTAGAACTAACTTTTTTGGTAGATTAATTGGGGCGACCTCAGCACAGACAGATGTTAGAAACAATTACAAATATGCTTTAGGAGCACTTAAAGGTTATTCAAAAGGTGCTTATGATTCTTATGTAGAAGATTATAAAGATTTTATAGATAGAGTTGAACAATTTGAAAATGAGGAAGAACTAACTCAGTTCTTCAATGAATATAAAGGAAGGGCTATAAACACCGCAAAGAATTTAGGTCAAAGCACAAAAATATTTAATGTAGATCCAGATCCAAAAGATATAGAAGCAACAAAAAGAAAGTTGTTAAACTTATGGCCAAAGGCTAATGTATTATATAGAACAGACAATCCTAGTTTAAGGTATGGGATAAATAGTCCTGCAACCGCAAAAGTGTTAGCAGGTATTTGGTTGAAGCAAACACAAAAAACAAAAACAAATAACTTTTATAAAAATGTGGTTGGTTTAACTACTAATCCTACTATTGACGTATGGGCTGCTCGTACTATCAGAAGAATGATATACGATGGTAATATTGATAGATATAGAATTCCAGAACGTGCGGAAAATGGAGTCAGCGAAGAAATATTAGTTAACTCAGGTAATATATCTGATTACAGACTTGCTGAAGAAGTTATAATTAATGCTTCAGAAAAACTAGGAATGGATCCAGACGATCTACAGGCATACTTATGGTTTGCAGAAAAAGATCTTTGGTTAAAAAAAGGATGGTCAAAAGGTTCTGCTGCCAAGAAAGGAGACTTCAGAGATGAGTCGTCAAAAAATGAAATAACTAGATACTACTTAGGTTTAAGCACAGAAAGAAAAAATTACAAAAACCCTGTTTTGGAAAATCAAGACAAATTAGAAATGCTCAAAGCAGAGGGAGTTAGTATTGAAGAAGATTTAAGAGAACAAGATTTAATTTCTTTAAAAGTAAATACAACAAGATCACAATATTTAGATGACCCTGAAAGAAGTTTTGATGCTGAGATGATTGTAGATTCGAATCAAGATATGACTCCTGTTTTAAAAAGAGCATTAGAGTCAGCAAAGAAGCATGAACAAGAATCTGTATTCTTATCAGAAGTTTTACCTATTGATGAGAGAATGGATCCTGAAACCATGGAGAGAGAGTTAGCAAAAAAGCCAAACGCTAGACCTGCTGTTGAATTACAGTTTGTAAATCCTTTAAGTTTTGACGAAGCAACTAAATTTGCACAAGACAATATAGAAAAAGAAGGTGTTCAAATTGGTCCTGTAAAAACTACTATTTCAAGTTATACTATAATAACTAATGAGTCAGGTGATAAGGCTATTGGTCTTAAATATCAATTTGTTCCAGAGTTTGTTTTTGAAAATGAAGAGGATATAACTGAAGAAAATCTAAACCAAGCAACAGTAGATTGGGTTAATAATGCACAAGAAACTAAATTAAATTTAGAGAATAACGAAAATGTTTTGTACTTTTACAACCATTATGTAGATAGTTTCGTTGCTCACAATAATCAATATAATGAAATTTTAAATAACATAAAAAATGGATCAAAAGACATATTTAAAGGAACTAGCAAAACACGCACAAAGGAATACTTCCAATCCAAAGGCAGATCAGAACTTGAATCAGAAACAAGTTCAGGTTTCGATGCACAAAGAAACGAAGATGGAGGAGATAGACCAAGATTCTCTGGAACTTTACAGACAGATGATGGCGGATCGATATCACAAGTTGCACACAGAAGAATAGACACACAAAGTCTACCTAATAAATTAACACAATTATTATCTGCACTTAGCAAAGATGGGTTTACTCCATCAGAACTTATTCCTGTAATACAAATGTATTCACAGAGAACTGATGGTAAAGAGATATCTATTAAAGATGCAAGACTACTTCTAAATGAGTACATGGGTTCACAAGGCTTTAGACAGAGAGGTTTTGAAACTAACTCTATAGAAAAATCTGCATCTGAAAACAAAGAATTGTATGATTGGGTAAATCAAAATCCTAACTATTACAGAACTATGAACATCCAAGAAACTATGGAGTTTGTAATAGATGAAATAGAAAATCGTGGAGGTTTCGATGATGCAACTGTAATTAAAGATTTAATTAAAGGTAACACTACTGTTGAAGAGTCTGCTCGTGTGCAGTTGGCTCGTATGGCAGCGTTAAAACATTACGGAAAAAAAATAAGCGACTTTAGATCTGAAGGAGGATCAGACGCTGATATTGATGCAGCATTAAGTGTAATGTCTGATATAGAAAAGGCTTTAGCATCTGAAGCAACAGACGCAGGACGTGCAATTGCAGCACTTAGATCTTGGACTTCTCAAACTCCAGAATCTTTAATTGATAGATTAGAGATAGAAATGGAGAAGTATAATGAGTCTTTAGAAAATCCTGGTAAGTTTAAATCTTTTGCGAATAAAATATTTGGGACTGGTACACCTTTAGAATCAACAGTATTGACTGATGAACAAAGAGAAAAAATTACTAGCCTTCATGAGGTTTTAAGTAATGCACCAGAAAACAGCGAAATAGCAAATGCTGCTATGAGATCCATGTATAGGTATGTGGATTCAATTGCTAATATTTCAACCTGGCAAGATACGTTTTGGGGGTTACAATATGCTGCATTACTTTCAGGAGCATCAACTCAAATTCTAAACATAGGGTCTGGATCTGCTAATATTATATTACAGCCTTTAATGGAAATGTCAAGATTTGATAAAATATTTAAAGGAGGTTATTTAGATTTTTTAAGAAAGACAGGCAAAGGAACAATTAAATTAGGTTTAGAACAAGGTTCTGCTATGTTTTTAGATATTTGGCAAAATGGTTCTAGAGTAGATAAGTACTCAAGCGATTCACAAGAATCAATAAACAATCGAGTTAAACCAGGAAGTTATAACACTTTAGAAACTAAAGAGTTTCGTAAGTTTATGGTTGGAGGAAAAGATTTCAACATATTTAACAAATATAAAATGGTTGGAAGATTGTTAAATGCTACTGATAGATTTATAAGTAAAGTAGGATATGAAGGTAGATATTATAATTATTTGGTAGACCAATTAAGAAAAGATGGTTTATCATCTAAAGAAATATCAGAAAGAGCCTCAGATCTATATTTGACTACAAAGGTTAAACAAACCGCTCTTGATGAAGCCGATGAGTTAATGGCTAAACTAAAAAAATTAGATCCAGATACTAATTGGGATAATGTATCTAAGGTAAGAAGAAGAGAATTAATGCATGAAGCACTTGTTCAAAGATATAGCGAAGAATTTATTGATAAGTCAGATGCGGAATTAACCGACATGATGAAAAGCAATGATCCTGAGTTGCATAGTAGAATGTTAGATAATAAGTTTTCTTTAGATGAATATAAAGATTTCTTAAAATCAGTTAAAATAGATGATATCAATGGTGTGTCGGAGGATGCAAACAAGGCTAGTAACTCACAAGTTTTTATAGACGACAGGGTTGGTATGGCTCATCCTATATCTGGTGTTGCAAACTTTATAAAAAGATATGCTAATAAAACTTATGAGTCTGAGGTTGCTGATACTTTAAATAAATTAGTTATAAAATCATTTGTTCCATTTACTAATATAATTGGATCTATTGGAGAATATTTGATAGATACAACACCAGGAATTGGAATGGCAAGAGCATATAAAGCAAAAGATGGATTAGGTGATAAGGGGACTCGAATGAGAGAAGAACAATTATCTAGAGCATACTTTGGCACTATGTCATTTTTAGGGTTAGCGTCCTTAGTCGCAGCCGCTTATAACGATGATGAAGACGATCCATTTATTGAAGTTTCTGGTGGTGGTTATAACAATCCTAACCAATATACTAGAAGCCAAATGAAGAATGCTCCTTTGCCTCCTTATAGTGTTAAGTTAGGTGGTGAAGTTTTTGATTATAGAAATATTGTGCCATTAGCAATACCATTAGCAATTATTGGTAATTATATGGAAACTTTTAAAACTACAGGAGGTAAAGGTGAAATTTTCGATGACATGACAAATAGAACAATAATAGCCTTAGCAAACTCTAGTAATCTATTGATGGATTCTTCTGTTATGACTTCTGTAAATGAGTTTTTAGAATCAACTATAGGTAGTTTGACAGGTATGAAGTCAGGATTAACTTATGATGGAGGGCAAGTAGGAATAACACCTGTACAAAAAAGAAGTGATGCAGCATTAACAAATATGGTCAGAAGTATTGGTGGAACAGTAATGAGAGTGTTACCTCAAAACGCAAATTTAGTAAGACAAGCCACTAAAATATATGATGCAAACTCATATAGTGCAGGAGATGTTAAAAATGCATTGATTTATGCTTCAGGGCTGTATCAAATTCCTGGTGTAGGGCAACCTAAAATTGATGTGTTTGGAGAAGAGGCTAAAAGTTATCCAGGCGAAACAGTAATACCTTATACTCATTGGTTTGAATTAAGAGGGAAAGATCCTAGATGGGCTTTTATAGATAAATACAATGCTTATCCTGGGAAAATAAGAAACAACCCAATTAGAATTGGTGGTGAAATGAGAGCATTAGAACCAGAAGAATATTACCAACATCAAAAAACAACAGGTATAGAATTTAATCTGATGTTG